>Ga0247727_10005337_pt1 | contig 26210 bp, 27 predicted proteins | sample WisWelCaveWW1625_FD_202498 | JGI IMG/M metagenome (GOLD analysis project Ga0247727, IMG submission 202498) | Biofilm microbial communities from Wishing Well Cave, Virginia, United States - WW16-25 | ecosystem: Environmental > Aquatic > Deep subsurface > Groundwater > Cave microbial mat | place...
GTTTGCGGCTCAGTGTGGAGCGGACCGAGAACAATCTCACAAAAATCTGCATTGAATTCTTCCGGAAGTGACGTCCGTAAAAGAAATTCGCGCACGTGGGCAGGTTGCTGATCGAGTACCTGACGCCCCAGATATGAAAAAGTGTTTGCGCCTGAAACCTGCAAACCCTGTGAATTTGAAAGCACCATCCCCGTGATCCAGCCATTGGCTTTATCGAAAAGTTCATTTGCCTTTTCATCAGATAAATGCTTGTGATGATTTTGTGCGTACAGCGCCTGGATTTCACGCGGCAGGAACGCCAATTCGATATGACTCAGCCCAGCCACCTGCTCACGCGCAATCATCAAGGTCACATCGTCCAAATCGGGAAGGGTGCGTGATGAAATAATGACATGACAGTTTTCATCCACCAGTTGCAGGAAGCGATTAACGAGGGAGGAAATTACAGGGACGTCATCCAAAAGGTGGTAGTCATCAATGACAAGAAGATAATCGTCCTCCACCTGTTCATAGAGTTCGTTGGTTAATGCCACGAGCAAGGACTCGGCATCGCTTTCAAGCGTCTTTAGATTGCTTAATAAGCTTTGAGAAGATTCCCCAACCCTGGGAAAGCGTTCAGCCAGAGACGCAATCAAATAAGCAATAAACCGTTGCGGGTCGCGATCCAGCGCGTCAAGCGAGAGCCAGCTCACTGGCATGTCCACATGATGCGCCAGGTCAATCAGAAGCGAGGTTTTCCCGTACCCTGCCGTGGCAGAGAGTAAAACAAGTTTATTATCGAGCAACGCTTTAAGACCCTCCAGCAAACGAGGGCGGGAGAGCAACTCAGGACGGCGATTGGGGACGATGATCTTGGTTTTGCTGATCGGGATTGAAGTTGTAGCCATTGATTCAGACAGACCTGCTCACATTGTACTGACTAATCGGTCAGATTCCATCTGAATTTCATCACAGTTTCGAGTTTTCGGGGAGATTCCAGGGTCAGGTTTTCAACAACTCATCCAGCATCAAGTTATGGATTCCGGGCGCAGTTGCCAGAATAGATTGGGGTGAGGACATATAGTCACCTCCTCCTTTAATATTTGTAACACGCGCACCCGCCTCTTCACAGATCAAACCGCCCGCGGCAACATCCCAGGGTTTGAGCGAGAGTTCCCAAAAACCATCCAACCTGCCTGCGCTTACATAGGCTAAATCCAGCGCGGCAGAACCGAGCCTGCGCACCCCTTGCGTGAGTTTGGCAAATCGGACGAAATTGCCAAAATTATCCTGGGGGGTATTCCATGTGTCATACGGAAAGCCTGTTACAAGCAAACTCTTCTGCAATTCCGTGGCGGCAGATGCTCGCAGAGGTTTGCCATTCAAATGCGCCCCCTTACCGCGCTCGGCAGAAAACATTTCGTCGCGAAGCGGATCGTAAACGGCGCCCAGCCCAAGGCTTGCGCTAAGCCGCTGTGCTGAGCCTGTCGAAGCAGAAGTCGAAGTGTCACGCCGAGAAGCGTAAGCGATCGAGACGGAGAAAATGGGGACATGATGCGCGTAATTCACGGTCCCATCCAGCGGATCAATATACCAGATGTGTTCATCGTTCCCCTGAATCACGCCGCTCTCTTCCGAAAAGATATGATGACTCGGAAAATCCCGTTGCACTTCACCCAGTAGGAACGCTTCAGATAGATGGTCCACTTCTGTGACGAGATCAATCACGCCCTTGTAGTTCACCTGATGTTCCTTGTTATATCCCTCCCGTAAAATCGCGCCAGCCTGGCGCGCAAGATTTTCAACATAAGATAATGTAGGTTGCATCACACCATTCCTTTAAATACTTGCGGCGGGGATCACCCGCCGCTGAGCAAAAGATTTTATTTTTTCAATTCATCGAGTGTTTTATAAATATCGTACAGCTCAGTTTGGATTTCATCGCGGTCGCGGATGGATTGTTGAAGCAACGCCTCAAACGCGGGTTTTTGATCCGGTGGAAGAGTGGGGAGCAACCGATCTGCGCGCGCAATTTGTGTGTTCTTGTGGCGCAGTTTATTTTCGAGCCGCGTGCGATACCCGATATAAAATTTTTCCATATCGAGCGGTTGCGGTTGTGTGAACGGTTGTTGGGTCACCAGTTCGGCAACGGTCAACAGAAAATCTTCGGTGTCAATTGGCTTTTCAATAAATCGCGAAGCGCCCAGGCTCAAGGCAAATTCCTTGTCTTCAGGCGTTACATAGGTTGCCGAAAGGAACACCACAGGAATGCCGCGCGTTTCAAGGTTAAGCCTCAGTTTTTGCACTAGGGCATATCCATCGATCTTGGGCATCAAAATATCAGTGATGATCAAAACAGGCTTCTGACGTGCGACAACTTCGAGAGCCTCCTCCCCGTTGCGTGCGGTGAGCACAGCATATCCTTTGAATCGCAACGTGACTTCAAGTAGTTCAAGAACATTGGGGACATCTTCAACGATCAGGATCGGACCATATAAAGCATTCATGCCCTGATTTTAGCCGTAATCGGGATGCACAACAAGCCCGCCTCTTTTCTGAAATGAAACTGCCACCGTTTCACGCGCCTGGTCCAAGCTGACAGTGAATCAGTCCTTCCACACGCGCGAACCTAACGCGGAGCAGACAAAATCCACCGCGAGTTTTGCCGTTTGGTTCTTCTCATCGAGGATCGGATTCACTTCCACAATATCAATGCCGAGGAGTTTTCCCGTCTCGGCAAGGACTTCACATACCAGATGCACTTCGCGAAACGTTAACCCACCAACGACCGGCGTACCGACACCCGGCGCAAAACGCGGGTCGAGCGCGTCCAGATCAAACGAAAGATAAATTCCATCCACGTCGCGGCTCACGCGTTCGATGACTTTCTCCAGCGCGGCGACCATGCCAATCCGATCCACTTGCTCCATGCTCTGCACCATCACATCGGCTGAGCGCAGGCTGGCTTTTTCGCCCGGGTCAAGATCACGCGCGCCGAGTATGGCAACCCGCTTCGGGTCGAGAACAGGAGGCGTTTCATCCCATAATGAGGTCAGGCGCGGGTCGCCGAGTCCGCATAATGCCGCGAGGGGCATCCCGTGAATATTCCCGGAAGGCGTTGTTTCGTGCGTGTTGAAATCCGCGTGAGCGTCCAGCCAGATGACGCCAAGTTTTTTGTGTTTTGCCGCGCCGCGAATCGAACCTACTGAAAGACTGTGATCGCCGCCGAGCACGAGCGGGAAACGCCCACCCTGAACGGATGTGGCAACCGCGCCAGCGATCCGCCTGCCCATTGGGATGATGCAGTCAATATATTTGAGTTTGGGGTCGGTGATCGTGCATGTTTCCTGAATCGGCACTTCGATGTTACCTTTGTCTTCGACGGCGTGACCCAGGGCTTCGAGCCTCTGGCGAAGGTTTGCGTAGCGAATTGCGCTGGGACCCATATCCACGCCGCGGCGATCCTGACCGAGATCCAAAGGTACACCGATAATATCTATTTGCATAAGTTACTCCTATTATTTTTTTACCGCGAAGAAGTTAATCACTCACCTTACGCAGTTTACGCTCCCGCTGGGTCTCCCCATTCGGGGATGATATGTGACCCTGCGGCATACCCTGCAAAATACGGCGGTCGCATATCATATCCTTCAGGGTAGACCGCCTTCGAGCGAGGGTGCGTAAGGTGAGTTAATCACCATACATCGTCACTTTGTTCTTGCCCGCGTTCTTGGCTCGATATAAGGCTCGATCAGCGGCTTGCAGAAGGGCTTCGTCGGTCATGCCATGTTGCGGATAGGTCGCAACGCCCGCCGAGAACGTGGCAGAAAATTTCATGCCTTCATAGTCAATGGCAGATTCGGAAAAATCCTGCCTCCACATTTCAGCGCGTTCATAACCAACTTCCAAAGTTACACCCGGCATGAGGATCACAAACTCCTCCCCACCGTAACGACAAACAACGTCGCCGCGCCGCGTTCGTTCAACGAGAAAATTTGCAATGGCTTGCAGAACAACATCGCCACATTTGTGGCCATACGTATCGTTGAACTGCTTGAAATTGTCCACGTCCATGATCACAACAGATAGTGGTGAGTTCTCGCGCCCGGCGCGCGCAACTTCCTTATCGAGAAATTCAGCCAGATAGCGGCGATTGTAGACGTCCGTAAGCGGATCGCGGATCGCCTGTTCCTGCAAATTGGCGCGGAGTTTGTTGATCTCCTCCAACTGATGGATGAGCGACTCGTTTGCATATTTCAGATCGTTTTCCAGCCACTTGCGATCGGTCACGTCATGCGCAACGATGATGCGCCCTTCCAACTGGTTGGACTGATTATACAAAGCAGATACGACCAGTTCAAGCGTGCGTGGCGGGTCGCCGGGAATCTGGATCTCCTCGTGTGTTTCATTGGCTGTCAGGAAACGGTTAATCAGTTGGGGCCATTCACGGAACACTTCGAGCGGATCTTTGCCGACAATTTCAGCCATGCTCTTGCCCAGCATTTGTTGGGCTACGGGGTTCGCGTCCACAAGACGGTCATGCGCATCCACCACAAACACCATCTCGGGAATGTGTTCCATCACCGTATGTCGTGCGATTGGGATCAGGTCAAAAATGCGCAAGCCGAACACGCCGATGGCGATCAATGCGGCTGTGAGTGTAAAAGAGATGGGTGTGAGATCAATTCGAAAAGAGGATTCCGGCCGAACGCTGGGTATCAGCTGATAAAAAATATTTACCAAAATGGGAATCAACACCGCGGCGATCAAAACAAACATCTGCCGGCGATAAATATCGCGGTACTGGATTGCGCGCCGGATCAACAATCCCACGGCGATCAGGTTGAGGGCGTACGACTGAATGACGGCAATGAAATACCAGGACCCGCGCTCGATCACCAGCGGTCCGCCCAACTCAGATACAGGCGTAATGGACGCGTAGTAAAGATGAAACCAATTCTCTGAGAATATAAATAGAATGGAGACAAGCGGAATGACAAAGAATAACGCGCCGGTGTATTTGTTCAACCACGTATCCAGCCGCGTGTATTGCAAAGTGAAGAAGAACCAAAACACCGGCACAGTGAGGATGCCGATATTTTCGATTCTCAGCCAGTCTCGTTTTGCTTCCAACGACGGCGAGAGCGTGATCATGGCGTAGCCGAAATTCCATACCGCGAGCATAACCAGCATCCATATCAGGGAGCTCAACCCGGAGGCAGAGGGTCGACGCGCCAAAAAGGCGGCAATTACCAATGCCGCCGCGGTGTTGAGCAATAATATGGAAGCAAAGACGATCCACTGAGAGTTCAAATAAAAATTACCTGCATTTCGGATAAAAAAGACGGGTTTCCCCGCCGTTGGTTACGTCATGCAGTCCTATAATACCCCACATCCACAGAATAGACCCTTCCACGTTTGATCACCTGCTTTACCAGATTCGTCCCGTAGCGATAACCGAGATGGCGATAGTCGGGGACGGACAAGACCAGCATGTCTGCCTGTTTGCCGACTTCGATGGAGCCGATCAGATCGGACCTGCGGATTGCGTGGGCGGAATTGATCGTCGCGGCGGCGATGGCTTGGGCGGGAGTCAATTTCATAGCGCGGCAGGCGAGGGCGATCACAAATTGCATGGACTCATTCCACGAGGTGCCGGGGTTGCAATCGGTGGCGAGGGCGAAGTAGGCATCAGCGGCGATAATTTTTTGCGCGGGGGTGTAATCTTTTTCAGCGAGTCCAAATGGTGTACAGGGAAGCGAGACCGCAACAGTGTCTGATTTACCCAACGCGGCGATGTCGGCATCGGAGGTCTTCACCAAATGATCGGCAGACGCCGCGCCCAGCTCGACCGCGAGCGACGCGCCGCCGAGGTTGTCGAACTCGTCCGCGTGGATCTTGAGCGGGAATCGCAGCGACCCAGCTTTGGTCAGGATCTGACGCGATTGATTTAAGTCGAAGGCTTTGGTCTCGCAGAAGACGTCCACAAAGGGCAGAGGGAGGCGCGGCGCGTGAGTCTCCCACCATTCTTTGAGCATCGGGAGCATCGTGTCACAGACAAGATCAGTGTAGCCTTGCGGGTTATCATTGTATTCGGGCGGGATGGCGTGCGCGCCGAGAAAGGTGATGGCGAGGTCGAGCGGACCTTCATCATCGAGCGCGAGCAAGGCTTTGAGCAGGCGGAGTTCGGTGGCGGTTTGCAGACCGTAACCCGTTTTTGTTTCGACGGTGGTGGTGCCGTGCACGAACATACACAGTAGGCGCGAGCGACTCTGCTCGATGAGAGTCTCCATGCTTGCCGCGCGGGTTTGCTTGACCGTGGAAATGATTCCGCCGCCCTCAGCCAGAATCTCAAGGTAGGGCTTGCCCGCCATCTTCAATTCGAACTCGCTGGCTCGGTCACCCGCCCAAATGAGGTGCGTATGCGGATCAACAAAGCCGGGCATGAGCACGCACCCGCTCGCGTCGAGGGTGGGCTCATCGGGGTAGGCGGCTTTGAGTTCGGAGGTTGTTCCCACAGCGACGATTTTTTCATCGCGCACGACAACCGCGCCACTTTCGATGATGCCGAGACCGCCGAGGGTGTGTCCGCGCTGAGGTCCGCCTTGCAAAGTGAGGAGTTGGGAGGAGGAGTGGATGAGCATGAAAGAGAGTAGAGATTGGTTGATTAGGTTGAAGACAAAAAGCCGCTCGATCTGAGCGGTTAACTTTTCGGCATAATAACTACATAATCGTCCTTATGCGACTTCTCAAACAAAGCCATTTGTTTTTCCAATTTGATTTCCGCTTGCGGCAAGGGGTTGTAGTTAAGAATAATCGCTTCAAGCATGGGGTTGCGATTCTTTTCGCTCGCGCCTACATGATAAAAATGCTCGCGGGTTAAAGTGGTAAAACGATAGGCATATTTTTCAATGGCCGGATTTGTGCGGTATTGGTTGCTATGCCAAGTCGAAAGGATAAACTTCGCTGAAGTCGCGCTGAGTAAATCGTATAACTCTTGCTCATCCTGCTCTGACCATGAGTTAAAGTAATCTACGTGCCTGCCAATGTACGGAGGGTCGCAATAAATGAAACTGCCTCGAGATGCAAAAGAAATCGTTTTTCTGAAATCTTGGCAAACAAATTTCCAGTCATATTGACTCAGAGCGTCAGCAACATATTTGATTTGATTGGTAATCTTGGTGATATAGGCTTTGGCAAAGCGTTCAGGTTTATGTCCAAAAGGAACATTGAATCCACCTTTTTTATTGAAACGCATCACGCCGTTGAAACAAGCACGATTTAGAAAGAGCATATCTAAAGAATCACCATCTCTATTGAAACGCTCTCGAACTTCGTAATAGTGGTCTTCCCCTTTTTCTCGTAGTAACGTGCCTTCTTTTTCCAGGAATTCCTTAGCAATCGATACCGTGATTTTGCCATCTTTGATCGCATTATAGAAATTGACGATATGTGGGTTTACATCCGAAAAAATTGCACGGTTTGGGCGTACATTGAATCCAACCACACCTGAACCCATGAATGGCTCAATCCATGTGCCATCATTTTCGAGAATGGCATGGTCTTTAATCCATTCGACCAGTTTGGTTTTGATTCCCTGGCATTTTAAGGGGGGGACTTTGACTGTCATTATTGCACTCGTCTAATTTTACGGGCTGGTTTCCTTGCCATCGGGTTGGCAAACTTGGTATCTTTGCCACGATAAGCCAGATACTCTTTCAAGAGGGTGATTTTCTTTTCCTTGCCATCAGGTTTAACGATTTGAATTTTGCCGTAATTCATCCAATAGTCATCGAACCACTTTTCGCCAAGTTTCTTGAAAACGCCATTGGCCTCCAAGATGTCGCTTATCTTTGTTATGCTTCCGATGTTTGCTGTATTGGAACTGCCCTGATAATCACTGGCAATTTCCCATTTTTCTTGAACGAAGAATTCAAAATCACCAATGACTGATGTAATGGATTTTAATTCTTCTAACCGATAGGTCCTTGTTTCGTCAATTTGCTCTGAGCCAGAACGCGAGTAAATAACACCAAGGCAGAAATGTCCAAGATATTCACTATAAGGAAACTGGATGTTCTTATTACTTTTGCGGTTGGTGAAATACTCGCCATGTGAACCAAGGGTAAACCCGTTACAAAATTCAGGATTGTCGGGAAGACGATAAGTAGTTTTTAAATCTACGGCAAACTTGATACTTTCATCACCTGCGCGTACAAAGGATAAATCAGGATAATAGTTTTGCTGTTCGGCAAGAACAATCCGATAGTTATTTTGATTGGCAAACTCAATCAACTGCGGGAAAAGATGGATTTCAAGAATTTTTGAGACAATTTTTGTATCTGCTGAAATCGTGTAAATGTTGCGAAAGACATCAATAAAACCTTTGACTGTCCATTGGTCATCACCTGTAGAAATATGACCTTTGAAGGTTTCAACGAATTCAGTCAACGCCTGCTTGAATTCCGCTTTCAGTTGTTCCCGCTTTTGTTTTGGCATTGTTCTCTCCATAACAGGATTATACAACACCCAATGACTTGAGGTTATACTCACGATATGCCAAACGAAACCTTCCTCCGTGATGTAACCGAATCCGATCTGCCCATCCTCTTCGAGCAGCAACTCGACCCCGAAGCGACCGCGATGGCGGCATTCCCATCGAGAGACAGGGAGTCTTTCATGGCACACTGGACGAAGATCATGGCGAATGACGCGGTCGTCTTGAGGACCATCCTCTTCGACGGTCAAGTGGCGGGGAACATCGTGAGTTGGGAAGCGTCGGACGAACGCGAAATTGGCTACTGGATTGGGAAGGAATTTTGGGGCAAGGGAATTGCGACAAAAGCATTGTCAGAGTTTTTGGGAACCGTGACGACGCGTCCGCTGTACGCGCATGTGGCGAAGCATAATGTTGCGTCTCAGCGAGTCCTTGAGAAGTGTCGGTTCACAGTCATTGGCATGGAATGGGTCTTGGATTCAAAGGGTGAGGGTAGTTTTGAAGAACTGATTTTGAAATTGGATGTGGAATGACTTTCCCTCACCCCTGCCCTCTCCCAGCAGGAGAGGGGGTACGCGCCCACATCTTCAACCCAAACACCAGGCTGAAAACCAACAACAATATTCCACCTGTCATTTCAAACGCGTATCCGATGGATGCGCCGAAGGAAAGACCAAACGCCTGCGCAACATAAATAACGGGAAGCCAGCGCGGGATGCTTCGCGTTTTCCACATGGAAACAGCAAATAGAATCGCGCCAATCGTCAGCGAGAATGCAGAGGCGATGAGATAGGCAAATCCTATGCCAGGACCAAGAGTTAGTTCAGCAACTTTGACCGAGTCCATATTGCCTTCGAGATACAACTTCCCAACGATGGGCATTGCGAAGGCGAAGACGCCCGCGAAGGGAAGGAAGAGACCGTTGCCGAGGATGCTGAAAACCATGCCCCAGAAACTTGCCTTTTGAGTCCCGGGCTGATCGAGATAGGCATACATTCCAAGAAAACCAAACACTTGAATGATGAGGCTCAACGGCAGGAATGTTTCGGCGATCAGGTTATTCGGGGACGCGACCGATTCGGCGAAGGCTTGCGCGTCAGATATATCGGTGATCAGGGGACCACGCAGCAGTAGTCCGCCGAGGATCAATAGCGCGGAGAGAGCAAGAGCGACTGTGCCCAGACGAAGTTTGGCGGGCTGATTCATTTTTCCTTTTCCAAAAGATAAGACGCCAGGTCGCCTTTGATGGGCGGCATCCGATAGATAAAGATCAGACCCTCATAATCGAACGCGGACGGCTGCCAGTTGGGAAAATCCGCAGAGATGGCTGCGACCCGCGCACCCTGTTTTAACTCGCGCGCCAACTTCGGTCCCAGGCGCGCAGTCTCCTTCGAGGTGCCATAGAAAAAGACAATATCTGCCTCGCTGAGGTCTGCCTTGTAAAAGTTCTGCCACCTGATCTGCACCTGATCTCCGAGTCCGCTTGCCAGCGCAATCAACCAGGTGAACGCGCAGTGCATCGGATCGATCTCGATGCCCACACCCCTCGCGCCAAACTCGCGCGCCGCGATGCGGAGTACGCGCCCGTCACCCGCGCCGAGATCGTAGAGAATTTCATTGGGTTGCAAGTTCGCCAGTTTCAACGCCTTGCGGATCCGGTCTGGTCGTGTTGGAATGGAAGGCAACCCATACAACGCGGGGACGAGAATCCACAACAACCCAAGAAGTAAAAGAAGGATGAATAACCCGTAGAAAATTAGAGTAACCATAGTCTAGTCCGGTTCAGCGGACTTCGCAATGATAGCACGGGGATTCATCCTTTCCAAATTAATCGAGCAATAAACGCTTGTGGAAAACACCCGAGCCTAACCACGGAGTCACTGAGTCACGGAGTTTATAAAAGATTTTCTCAGTGTCTCCGTGTCTCAGTGGTTCAAAACGGGTTGATCGGATTGCTCGATTTAATTCTTAATCTGCAACATCCCCGTGCGGGCACGCCAGCGAATCAACTTTTCAATGCAATTTATCCATCCCCGTGCGGGCGCGCCTAATAGTTATTTTGCCAATGCAATCAATTCAGTCTTTAGTCCCGCGCAGGTTCGCTCACAGGTTTGCCAAACCATGCAAGGATTCGCGGCAGGATCACGATCTTTTGAGTCAACTCGCCGAGCGCGAGCAGGGCAAGCGCGTTGAAGAAAACGGATGCAAGGACAATCGGAACGAATCCGAACTGCTGGTAGATGAATGTGGCAAGCAACGCGCCAATGGCGCGTCCCAGCGAATGACCGGTTAGATTGAAGGACAACAACGTTGCACGCGCTTTGGGAACCAGTTCAGACATCAGCGGGATGTGGCTGACCACGATATATTCAAACGTGATGTAATAGAAAAACAAACCGATCAAGGCGCCGACCTGCGTCGTGCCAATGAAAGGCAATAGCAATGCCGCGACTGCATTACCTACCAGTCCAAACATCAACGCGCGCGGCTTGCCCAGTTTATCGGTGGTCAAGGCAACGAGTCCCTCGCCGCTGAGTTCGGAGAGTCCGATCACGGCAGAAGCGCCCGCGAGCGCGGCGATCTTCAAGCCGAACGAATCTTCCAGCCATACGCCGAAGATCAAATTGACTACCTCATTGCTCGCGCTCGCCCACAGCGCGATGAAGATTCCCGCGAGGGCCGGGATATTCGTCAGTACCGCGCGAAAATTTCCGCGCGAACCAGTTGTCGGTGTGTGATGAACGTCTTCTCGTGGGATCATCCGCCAAATGATGAGGAGCATGATCAAGCCGAATCCTGCCAACAAAGGGAATGGAGCGGCCCATCCATATCTTGAAATGAGCAGACCCATGAGCGGGATTCCAGCGATGAACGACAGCGACCATGACATCTCAGTAACCGCGAGCGCGGTGCCTCGTTGTCCGTATGGAATGCGGTCACCGAAATAGGCTTGCATGGCGGGGTCGAAAAGATTTTTGCCGAGGATGGCAAGCAGCATCGCCGCGCTGAGGGTGATCAAACTTGGATGGAACGCGACCAGTCCCATCCCCGCTGCAAACGAAAGAATCCCCGCGAGCATGGCGAACTTTCGTCCGCGCTGATCGGCGATGGGAGCAAACACAGGGCTGAGCGCGCCGACCAGCCAACGCGCCGTGATGGCAAATGAAAATGTCGTCAGGTCAACACCAAGCCCGCGGGCGAACACCGCCAGAAACGGATAGACCATGCGGTGCATGGTGTTGAAGATCGTGCGGAGGGACATGAAAATCAGGAGTTGAAAACGAAGTCGCATAAAACCTTTTGTAAAGTTTTTTCTTGACGAATGGGAGCGCCTGAATTTTACCTTATGCGACTCAATCACTTGACCGAAGAACGAATGACGGAGAGAATCAGGGTGTATGGACGCTTCGACACCGCTCAGCGCGAGCAAGCCGCCAGCCAGCCTTGCATTGGATGAACTTGGGATCGAACACCGCATCTTTCTTCACGAGGGGTCTGTTACCAGTTTCGAACAAGCCGCGCGCGAACGCGGACAACACGCCGCGCAGGTCGTGCGCAGTATTTTGTTTCAGATCAGACCTGAGGAGTTCGTTATGGTATTAATAGCAGGGCGTGATCAAATTGACTGGAAGAAATTGCGCGCACTCGTTAGAAGATCACGGGTGCGGATGGCAACCGACGAGGAAGTGCTGGAAGTGACAGGCTATCGGGTCGGGACGGTGAGTCCGTTTGGGATGAAGAATCAGGTTCGGGTATTGATTGATGCGAGCGTGTTGAGGGAAGATGAAATCTCCATCGGCTCGGGAGTCCGCGATACAGCGATCATCCTGAAAAGCGTGGATCTGCGTCACGCGTTGAATACAGCAGAAGTCGCTTCGCTGGAAGAATCTGATCCATCGTAAGTACCTCAGACCATGCTCTCAATGGCGTCCTCGCCGCCGAGGGCACCATTGAGCCTTATAATAGAGGAAACCATGCTCACATTGCGAGAATTATTGAGATTGGCAAGCCGAACATTCGCCATCGGCATCGAGCAACTGCCCGGCGTGTTGTGCGACGCGGGGACGGTGGCATATCTGCTTTTGCGCGTGTCTGATTATTTGGAGGATAACGAAGACATGCCGGCAGAGAAAAAGATCGCGTTGCTGAATTTGTGGGCAGAGATTTTGAATGGGGAGGCAACAAGCGAAGAACTCACAAGCCAGATCCAATACGTAAACACATTGAACCCCGATGCAGTGGTGGCACAACACGCGGAGGATATTTTAATAAGGCTTGCATCGCTTCCGAAAGAAGTGCGAGAGATCATCACGCATCATGTGATCAACAGCACACACGGCATGGCGCGTTGGGTGGGGCGCGGTCCGCAGGTGAACGATGAAGAGGACATGGACGATTACATGTTCGAAGTGGCTGGGCGTGTTGGATATTTGCTCACGCATCTGTTCGCCTGGTATTCCCTATCCATTCGCATCAAAATAAAAGAACTACTTCCGCTCGCGCGTGAGTTTGGGCTTGCCCTGCAAACCGTAAATGTGATCCGCGGCTTGCGCAAGGATTACGAGCGAGGCTGGGTGTATGTGCCGCGAAAATTTTTAGAGGCGGTGAATTTATCGGCGCACGAACTATTCCAGCCTGAGAACCGCGCCGTCGCTATCAAAGTGCTGGATATGCTGGCAGATAAGGCGGAACGTCACTTGCATGCCGCGCTGACTTGTGTAAAGTCGCTGCCGCCGTGGCAACATCGAATCCGTCTGGCTTGTATTTTTCCACTGATGTTCGCCATCCGTACGCTGGCAATCAGCCGCCGCAACGCAGACGTATTCACTGATGAAGCCAAGATCACGCGCGAGGAAGTGAAACGCATCGTCAAGGATGCTACGCTGTGGGGTTGGTCGAATATGTGGCTGGATCGGTATTCAGAAAAGTTGAATGTGGTGGAAGAGAACCAGGCTGGCACGCGGGCAGGTTAACACGCACACAGGGCGCCCGTCCGCAGTTTTTTTCGGGGTTATAATCCACCCCATGAAACGAATTGGTTACTTCCTGGTATTTCTCGGCGCGCTGATGAGCGCCCTCCAACCCGCACGCGCCCAAAGCGATTCGCCGCTCGTTCTCGTGATGACGGCGGACGGGCCAATCATGCCGCCGATGCTCGAGTATTTCAAACGAGGCATTGAAACAGCAGATCAGCGCAATGCTGATCTTGTCATTATTCAATTGAACACCCCAGGTGGGAGCATCGAAACGATGCTCGAGATCATCAAGGAGATTCGTGCAAGCGGCGTGCCCGTCGTTGTGTACGTCGCGCCAAGAAATGCCATCGCGGGGAGCGCGGGCGCGATGATCACGATGGCGGGACACGCCTCTGCCATGGCGCCTGAAACATCCATCGGCGCGTCTAGCCCCATCAGCAGTTCGGGTGAAAACCTGAATTCGACCGCCGAAACGAAGGCGATGGAAATCACCAAAGCGGCGATCCGCCCGTTTGTGGAGCCGCGCGGTGAGGAAGCCCTTAAACTTGCTGAATCAATGATTGATGAAGCCAAAGCCGTCACAGCGAATGAAGCCCTTGAAGTAAACCTGATTGATTTCGTCGTGGATAATGTTGACGACCTGCTCGAATCGCTCGACGGGTTCACCGTGCAAATGAGCGACGGTCCGCGCACGCTGAACACAGATGGCGCTGAGACTCAACCGCTCGGCATGAGTTTCATCGAGCAATTCCTGCTGTTGCTCACAGACCCGAACATTGCCTTCCTCTTAATCGCAATCGGTGTGCAGGCAGTGCTCATCGAAATTTCCAGCCCTGGCGGTTGGGTTGCAGGTTTCATCGGTGTGGCCTGCCTCACGCTCGCGACGTATGGTTTGGGTGTGCTGCCAGTTAACTGGTTTGGAATCATTTTCCTCATCACGGCATTTGTGTTATTCATCCTCGATATCAAAGCGCCGACTCACGGCGCGCTGACTGTGGCAGGAGTCGCGTCATTCATCGTCGGCGCGCTGGTGCTGTTCAACTCGCCGGGCACGCCTCAGTTCCAGCGCGTATCTGTACCGCTGGTTGTCAGCGTTGGTATTTTCCTCGGCTTGCTATTCTTCGGCATCCTCCTCTTCGCGTTGCGCGCGTTGCGTGCGCCGGTCAGCATGGGAGTGGAGTCGTTCGTCGGGAAAACAGGAACAGCCAAAAGTTGGGATGAAGCGAGCGGTCAAGTCCAATTGGATTCGGAGTTGTGGAGCGCGGAATCCGCGGACAAATCCGATAAGATCAGTAAGGGCGACAAAGTGGAGGTTGTCGAAGTCCGTGGAATTCGATTGAAAGTGAAGAAGAAATAGAAAGGATACAACCCTGCGAAGGCTTCAAGCCTTCGCAGGGTTGACTCATCAAACTACCCCATGCCTGCCACGCCTACGAGAGACCGAATCATCGCCCCCACCGACGTGCGCCCTCTGCGCCGCCCCGAATGGATCAAAGTGCGCGCGCCTGCGGGTGAAAACTACGAACGCGTGTTGAACCTGATGCGCTCGAAGTCACTGCACACCGTGTGCGAAGAAGCGATGTGCCCGAATTTGGGCGAATGTTGGGGAAGCGGCACTGCGACATTTTTGATGCTCGGTGATGTGTGCACGCGCACGTGCGGATTCTGCGATATCAAACACGGCAAACCGACGTTGATGGATTGGGGCGAAGCAGAGCGAGTCGCGCAAGCCGTGAAATCCATGGATTTGAAACATGCCGTTATAACTTCTGTGAACCGCGATGAACGCCGTGATGGAGGATCACCGATCTTCGCGATGGTCATTCGCCGCATTCGAGAAGTATTGCCCGGTTGTTCAATTGAAGTGTTGATCCCCGACTTCAAAGGCTCACTCGAAGCGTTGAAGATCGTCATGGATGCACGCCCTGAAATTTTGAATCACAACGTGGAAACCGTGCCGCGATTATTCAAAGTTGTGCAACCACAAGACAATTACGATTGGGCGGCGGCGACTCTTTCCAACGCGAAGAAACTCGACCCCGATGTATTGACCAAATCTGGAATCATGGTCGGGCTCGGCGAGGAGATGGACGAGGTCAAAACCGTGATGCGCGACCAACGCAGTTGGGGTGTGGATATTTTGACGATCGGTCAGTACCTGCAACCGAGCAAGAAACACATGCCGATCTCGCGTTACTACACTATGGAAGAATTCGCCGAACTGCGCGAGTACGGCTATTCGATTGGCTTCAAATGGGTGGAGTCGAACCCGCTGGTGAGATCGTCGTATCACGCCGCGGAGCAGGTGAGGGTGTTGAGCGTGGTGCATCGCAAGTTGTATGGGGAGCAAAAAGCAGAGATTAGAGGATTGGAGACGCCCGCTTGATCGAATTGGGCAGCGCACTAGGCTGCGAGTGAGTCGGCAATAAAATGGTAAGTGATGGATTGTGATGTTGTCACAAGTTTCTAACTCAGAACCCCACGAACAACTTGAAAGAATTTTCTATGCCCTGCCATGGGGTATTGACGAGCCCTTATGGGCCAAACCGCTTGGCGAAAGCCAATACGAAGTTCGCAGCATCCCTTTTCTCGCGGACAACCTTAATTTCAAAGATACAGTGGATGTACAAGCAAGTTCGGTTAATCAAAGGCTTTATATCAGAAAAGTAATTCGCCGGAGTGGTCATATGACTCTTGGCATTGATTTTTTTGAAAATGCGGATGAAGCACAGAGGCACCAGATATTGAACCAGCTCAGTTTTATGCAGACTCGCTATGAACGCCCTGCGGGGTCAGAAGAGTTGTATGCATTTGCAATAGATATTGGCCCGCAGTGTGATCCCACTACCATCTACAATTATTTGAGAACGCTTGAGGAACAAGGCATACTCAACCTTATCGGCACGGTCACATAATTCTGTCAATTCAGGCTACTGAGTACACGATCAAGAGTCAAGATAAAGGTCAAATGTATGCCAAGTGTTTTTCATGTGCTGCCCAACAACGGCATGCACTGGACGCGTTGCGCGGCTTTGACCGCTCTGTGCCAGTGATGCCGAACGATAATAAATCTGTGTACATGATTTCCTCCGAGAATGCAACAACCTCCTAAATCATATATGGTGAACTCTCAAACTACATCCATCACCCTAGCATCCACTCAAACCGAAGACCTGAACGAGGCTATGCGCGCTTCGATTATTCAAGTGTGTATCGCGGCTCATCGGGAAGAAGATTTCAATAATCTCTTTTCATATATTCCTTCGGGTAGTCGGCATTTCCTTGCATATCGAGAAGATGAGTTGGTGAGTCACGCCGTGGTGACAACCCGCTGGCTTCAGCCGGAGAGTCACCCACTTTTGAAAACAGCTTATGTTGACGCTGTAGCCACATTACCAGCCTATCAAGGCCAAGGGTATGGAAGTTCCGTCATGCGACACCTGGCAGAGAATATTCCAGATTATGAGATTGCCTGTTTGGAGACCGAGAAAATTGGCTTCTACGAGCGTTTGGGCTGGGAAGTCTGGCGCGGCCCTCTGGCTGGGCGAAGCGAGCAGGGACTGATCCGAACGCCCGAGCAAAAAGGAGTTATGATTTTGCGCCTCGCAAGAACACCTGCACTAAACCTTGATGGGGAGTTAACGATTGAATGCCAAGCAAATCGGATTTGGTAAATGGAAAGGTGAATTAGTTATTAAGCATGACTACCCAGCACTTCAAAACTTTTCTCGCCAAATCAGGGACCAGAGTATTCCTCCCGCTTCCCTTCAACCCGAATGAGGTCTGGGGTGTCAAGCAACGTCACTACATCAACGGCACCGTAAACGGTTATGGTGTTCGAGGCTCGCTCGGATCGGATGGAAAGCAATTTTTTCTTGTGTTAGGCGCAGCCTGGCGGCGTGGTTGTGGTCTTGATGCTGGAGACAAAGTAGAGGTGGTTCTATCCCCGGAGGGTCCGCAATCGGAAAGTTTGTCACCCGATGTAGCCGCCGCACTGACTGCAGAGCCGAAAGCCAAAGTCTTCTTCGAGTCGCTGGCTACGTTTTACCGAAATACTTACATCCAATGGATCGAAAGCGCCAAGAAACCTGAAGCGCGTGCCGCGCGCATCAAGGAAATGATCAAGTTGCTCAAGGCAGGGAAGAAACAGAAGTGATCACCGATGAGTTAACTGCGCAATTCCCTGTCTTTCAGAGAGAATTGAAATCCTTTCTCCTGCGCATGACCGCCAGCGTGCAGGATGCTGAGGACATCGTTCAGGATACCTACCTCAAAGCGCAGTCGAAGATCGACACCTTCAGGGGTGAGTCGTCGTTGAAGACTTGGGTGTTCAGCATTGCTTCCAACCTTGCTAAAGACCTTTTGAAGTCTAAGAAACGCTGGCCCGAAACCGTCACCGACATTTGCAAGGATGCTGCGCTGGGAAATCGCGGATTCTTTCAGCAAGCCATGCATATCCGGCAGACGTCGCCGCAGGGGAATTTCGAAATTCGAGAACATATAGCCTTTTGTTTTACATGCGTGTCCAAGTCGCTTCCGCTGGAGGGGCATCTCGTCCTGTTGCTCAAGGAAGTGTACAGTTTCAAAGTGAGGGAGATCGCCCGCATCTTGCAACTCTCCGAGGCGATGGTGAAATATCACCTGCACGTCAGCCGCACCAAACTGATGGATATTTTCGATCATCGCTGCTCGCTCATCAACAAGAAAGGGATTTGTCACCAGTGCACCGAGCTGAACGGAATCTTCAACCCGAAGCAAAAGGCTGAGGAGGAACTGGTCAAGATCGAAATGGCGCGAGAAGCGGAGCGTCGAAGCAGGGATGAACTGTTCGACCTGCGGATGAAAATCCTGCGGGAGATCGATCCGTTCGAATCAGGGGCGGCGGAATTGCAATTGCATCACCTCGAACACAATCGTCAGGTGATGGAAAAATACCTCGATAAGTAGAGGCGACCCGCCGGGTTGCCCCTACCTGCTATCGTTTTTTTGTCCCCAATCGTCTAAATAAAAAGGAGACAACATGAATCAAAAAGCGACAACTGTAAAACAGACCTTCAGCAGGGAGACCTCGGTCAGCGCGTCCATTGCGGCTGACTCTGCCATCGTGTGGGCGCTCCTCACCCAAGCGGCGGACTACCCGCGCTGGAATTCCACGGTCGTTTCGATCAAAGGTGACATCAAAGCAGGCGGGACAATCGAACTCAAATCCACGCTGGATGAAAAACGGACGTTCAAGTTGAGAGTGAAAGAGTTCGTGCCAGAGAAACGGCTCGTCTGGGGCGACGCGATGGGAAGCCGCGTCTACAGCCTCGAGAAATCGGGGAGCGGCACAGACTTTTCGATGACGGAGAGAATCGGCGGTCCGCTGTTTCCGCTGTTTGCAGGGATGATCCCCTCCTTCGATGAATCGTTCGACAAGTTCACCGCCGATCTGAAGAAAGAAGCTGAGACGATCCAGAAATCCAAGAAGTGACGATCTACGATATCGTAGGGCGGGATGGCATCCCGCCAATTGATTGTTTTGCGGGATACCATCCCGCACCACGTTTTCAAACAATCGAAGGAGAACCAAAATGGAAAAGCGAACGAAAGACAAGCCCTGGAAATTGAAAACGCCGCCACTCACGTCGGACTACGAAATGTACGTGGACACGAAAGACGGCAAAGAGATCATCGTCTGCACCGTTGGCACGACCGTGTTGCACTACGATTACCGCGCCATCCAAGACCTGCACGCCATGTTGAAAAAACACGGCGACTGGATGGAACTCGGGAGCAAGGACGAAAAACAGGAAGCTGCGCCAAGTACCGTGGAACACTGGGCGCGCTCGCCGAAGAATCCCATTGGCGGGTGGTATGGACTCAAGAAAGGCTTCCGCGGGCGGTTCGGCATGTACATCCCGCCGCTGATGGAGGCGTTGGGGCTTGCCGAGGTGGAGCACAACCCGCGCAACAATAGAATGAGGGCAAAGTAGGCGCTCAACAAATAATTAAGGTGACAGTCACTTTCGAAAGTGACTGTCACCTCTTTCTTACTAACTCCTGCTTGATCGAAAGGTCGGCAGGAGTTTTTAACTATCAATAATAAATCATGCAATACTCATCAAATCATTTTCCAAAAGGAAATTAAATCATGGAAGATCGAGTGTCAACTCCCCACGTTAGATCTGATGTGGCAAAAGTCAACGACAGCCAGATCTATCAGGAGCCTTCGGGCGAGGGAGCGGCAATCGTGCTATACTTTTGGAGGGATTTGTTATCCAGCCACCAGAGCTGCTTCTGAATAATTCTCATACTACATTCATTTCACAAAACAAAAGGGTACCTCTTATGACAAATATTCTTTGTATTGGGGCAGGCTATGTGGGCGGTTCGACCATGCCGGTCATCGCCAGCCATTGCCCCCAACACCGCTTCGTCATCGTTGATATCAACGAAGCGCGCATCGCGGCATGGCAATCGGACAATCTCCCGATTTACGAACCGGGCCTGGATGAGATCGTCCGCACGACACGCGGCAAGAACCTGTTCTTCTCCACCGAGGTGGACAAGCACATTGCCGAGGCAGACATTATCTTTGTGAGCGTGAACACTCCGACGAAGACGTTCGGTCAGGGCGCGGGCAAAGCCGCGGATCTGCAATACTGGGAAAAGACCGCCCGTCAGATATTGGAAAATTCAACCACATCAAAAATCGTGGTTGAAAAAAGCACACTGCCCGTCCGAACCGCGGAAGCGATGGAGCGCATCCTTAACTCCAACGGTAACGGCCTCCATTTCGATGTCTTATCCAACCCTGAATTTTTAGCGGAGGGCACAGCCGTCCGTGACATGGAGAATCCGGACCGGGTGTTGATCGGCGGTCGTGATACAGAATCAGGCCAAAAGGCGGTGGAAGCGCTGGTGGAGATCTATGCCATTTGGGTCCCGCGTGAACGGATCATCACCGCGAATCTGTGGTCGAGTGAATTATCCAAACTGGTTGCGAATGCTTTTCTTGCCCAGCGGATTTCATCCATCAACGCCATCTCCGCGCTGTGTGAAAAGACCGAAGCGGATATAAGCGAAGTGGCGCACGCCATTGGGCTCGATAATCGCATTGGCAAATATTTTCTGCGCGCCAGTGTGGGCTTCGGCGGCTCGTGCTTCAAGAAGGATATTTTGAACCTGGTCTATTTGTGCGAGCAGTATGGCTTGCCTGAAGTTGCGGCTTATTGGGAGCAGGTGGTCGCGATGAATGAATATCAGGAAATGCGATTTGCATTGAACATGGTCGCATCCATGTTCAATACGGTGGCAGGCAAACGGATTGCATTGTTCGGCGCGGCGTTCAAAGCCAACACAAACGACACGCGCGAATCCCCGGCGCTGGAAGTATGCCGGGCTTTGCTGGAGGAGCGCGCCGAGATCGTCATTACCGATCCTCATGCCATCGAAAATGCGCGCTATGATCTCGGTGAACTGGCGAAGCGCGTCACTTTTGAACCCGATCCGTATGCTGCGGCAAACGGCGCCCATGCCATCGCCGTTCTTACCGAATGGACTCAGTTCACGCAATTGGATTATGAAAAAGTTTACGCCGCGATGGTGAAGCCCGCCTTCGTTTTTGATGGACGGAATCTCCTCGACCATAAGAAACTATTCGAGACCGGTTTCAACGTCTACCCGATTGGCAGACCAGCGTTGACACATTTGCGGTCGGAGTGATCAACTTTCAGTGATTGGCATCTCCCGTTGACTCGAAAGATCGGCGGGAATTTTTTGAGTATCACAAATAAATCATGCCGTACTCATCAAATCACTTTTAAAAAGGAAAACAAATTACAGAGGATCGAATGTCAACGCCTCACATTAAATCTGATATGGCAAAAATCAACGGCGCCCAGATCTATTACGAGACCGCGGGCGAAGGAACACCTCTCGTAATGATTCATGCCGGCGTGGCTGACAGTCGCCAGTGGAATAACGAGTTCGCATATTTTGCACAAAACCATCGGGTGGTCCGATACGACATGCGGGGCTACGGAAAAAGCGAACCCGTTGATGGCGAGTTTAGCCACATGAGCGATTTAATTTCATTATTGGATCATTTGGAACTCCACGAACCTATTGTCCTGATGGGATGTTCCATGGGCGGCGGACTGGCAGTGAACTTTGCATTGACGCATCCATCAAAGGTGAGGGCATTAATTATGGTCGGCTCGGGTCCGAGCGGGTTGGAATTGGATGTGCCGACACCCGCCAAATTTGCGGAGGCAGAAAAGGCTTATGAGGCGGGAGACCTGGATCTGGTGGCTGAGATCGAGACTCAAATCTGGTTCGATGGCATGGGTCGAACACCAGGACAGGTGAATCAACAGATGCGAAGACTGGTATATGAAATGAATCGCAAGGCGCTCTCGTATGAAGCGCGGCAACTTGGCTAACGCCTGCCCGACACAGAGCCCCTGGCTGTAGATCGGTTAACAGAACGGGATATATCAGTTCTTGTCATTGTGGGCTCCTGTGACACACCCTACATTCTTGCCGCCGCTGATTATATGGTCGAGAAGATAAGGTCTGCCCGAAAAGTAATGATCGAAGATGCCGCCCACTTACCCAACATGGATCAGCCTGATGAGTTCCAGAAAATTGTCAAAGCGTTCCTGGACGATCTTGCCGATTGATCTTCCTTACAAACCAACTAAATCCAACTCCCAGCACCATGCCGCCCGCAATCGCGGAAATCATCAAACTCACTGCTGTCACTTTCGACATGGCGAGATGCACTGTCCCTCCTACTCGGATGCCGAACAGATCGAACAGAACGATGGTCAACAGAAGCGCCAGCACGGAAATGATTCCTGTAGTTAAAGCCATCGTCAACGCGGCCTTTCCGCTCCGCAGGATTAATCCATATGCCAGACCCGCACAAACGGTAACGCTGAAAACAAGACCAGCCATAGACACGGCATATAGATTGTGCATTGGCAATACATCACCGAACCAGCCGTCGAGGTTGGAAAGGGGCGAAAACCAACCGGCGATAATGCCCACCACCGTTGCCGTCGCAATCCACCACCACGCGCGATACCCACTCATCCTTCCCAGCGCGAAACTCCACATCAAAGAGCAAGCCAAAAGTGTAATGATCTTATTTAATGCATTGGCCTGCAGAACAGTCACATACAGTTCAACTGATGCAGATGGGCTGACATCCCGCAAAAGAATCAGCCAGAATAACAACCCGGCGGGCAAGCCAAGAAAAAGCCCTGCCGCGAGGGCGCTTTGCCAGGCGATGTGGAAATAACCTCGATGCCTGTGAATCTCAGGAGTTTTCATAAAGTTATTCATATCACATTATCTTAATTACACCATTGGGCTATATCAGGTTCCATGTATTAATTCGCCAATCTTTTGCCGTTTTGGAGTAAGATTCTCTGAACTAAATTCACCTTAGAATTATCGTCGAAAGGATTCAATGTCACGTAACCGTATCATACTCGTCACGGCTGGCATCATGCTCAGCCTGTTTCTGGCTTCGATGGAATCGACCGTCGTTGCCACCGCCATGCCCACCATCGTCGGTCAGTTGGGTGGATTGGAACATTTCTCGTGGGTCTTCTCAGCCTACATGCTGGCATCCACTACCACCGTTCCGCTTTACGGAAAAATGTCGGACCTATATGGCCGTCGCAACATTTTCATCATCGCCATGGCGCTCTTCCTGATCGGCTCCGTTTTGTGCGGATGGGCGAACAGTATGACTCAACTTATCTTAGCTCGTGCCTTGCAAGGCGTCGGCGCGGGCGGCATCATGCCATTGGCTTTCATCCTTATCGGCGAGATGTTCTCGCTTGAACAGCGCGCAAAAATGCAGGGTTTCTTCTCAGGCGTATGGGGGGTCTCTTCCATTGTCGGTCCGTTGTTGGGCGGTTTCTTTGTGGATCAACTTTCATGGCGCTGGATCTTTTATGTAAATCTCTTCCCCGGTCTACTGGCGGGCGCGTTTGTCGCTTTCGCGTGGCGTGATCAGATTCAGAGCCGTGAAAAGCCGTCGGTGGATTATGCAGGCGCAGGCGTGTTGATGATCGGCGTAGTCACACTCCTGCTCGGCTTGATGGACTTCGGCACATCCACCAGTTGGATTCTGATCACGACATCCATCGCATTTTTCATCGTTTTGATCTGGGTTGAAAGCCGGGCAACTGATCCCATACTGCCGCTCGCGCTTTTCCGCGATCGCTTGTTTTCCACCGCCAATGCACACGGCGCACTCACAGGTTGGGCGTTATTTGGCGGTATCTCTTTTATCCCGTTGTTCGTTCAATCTGTGCTCGGCACAAGCGCCACGCAGGCCGGCATCACCATCACGCCGTTGTTATTGGGCTGGGTGGGGGCAAGTATTATCGGCACGCGCATCATGCTGAGAGTCGGCTATCGCAGACTCGGGCTCATTGGGACGGCTGCTCTTGTAGTGGGCTCATTCTTCATGGCGCGTGCAGGCGCGGACTCGAGCCAGATCAGCCTGTTGATCTTCGTCGCAATGATGGGCGTTGGCATGGGTCTTTCCATTCCCCCGTTTTTCATCGCCGTCCAATCCAGCGTGGAGCGCAGGTATCTCGGAACAGCCACTTCGACGCTTCAATTCAGCCGTTCGATGGGCGGGACTCTGGGAGTGAGTGTAATGGGCGCGGCATTGAGCGCGCGGCTTGCGTCGAACTTAAGCGCCTCCAACTTGGACCCAAGCCTGGTCGCGGGTTTGCTCGATCCTTTACCTGGCTCACAGATTGTTATCAATGAAGGAGTGCGGATCGCACTGGCAGATGCCATCAGCCTGGTCTTTGTCGTTGCATTTATCGCCGCCGCGCTCGGGTTGGTCTCCGCCTTTTTCGCGCCGCGCAACGAACTGACAGGGAATATCCCTTCGACCACTGAAACCAATCCTTCACCTGTCAGTGCAGATTGACTTATGAACAATCAACAAATATACGAAAAGTTTTCCGCGCTCTCAACGCCGTTGATTGCAGACACAGGCAGCCGCGGACTCTTCCTCCGCACCGCAACAGATAACCACCCCGCACAACAGCTTTATGAAAAATGCGGCTGGGTGAGGGATGAGAAGTTTTACCGCTACGACCGGATTGTGAAGTAGGAAAAGTGTGGAGACATCATAACGATAATGGCTGAAAGCATGGTCGAGCAGGGTCTTGGGGAGTGGCCAATTAAGTGTGTTAAGCCACAGAGACCACAGAGATTTAAGAGATGTTTTCTCATTGGGCTCAGCGTGCTCTGTGGCTAAGATGGTTTTTTACTCACCTCTTTAACCACTCCTGGGTCTTGTTTAACGCCAGTTTCCTCAGTGTTTTGAGGTATGATTGAAAAATTCATAATCCACTTTAGTCCCAAGGAGGATAAACATGGCTCTCGTACGAGTCTCTCAGGCACAGGGCCGTCTTCCCATAACAGTGTTCCACCTGCAAGACCGCGTCAATTTGGGAAACTTTGCAGAGTTGGAACAAGCGGCAAAAGATGCCTATGACAAGGGAATGCGCGATCTGGTCATTGACCTGAGCCAAGCTCCATCCCTGACCAGTATTGGCGTCCGGGCGATCGTGATCATTCATAAGATGCTGTCACCAGATAAAACCAGGCATCTCAAACTGGCGGGACCTATACCATCCATCCGCGAGATGCTGAACATCGCTGGGATTACTCAGTTCATCGAGATCTATGATACTGTGGATGATGCAGTGGCATCCTTCTAGTTTTCAATAGACCTCTTGCGAAAGTCTTTTCGCCACACACCTGCCCTGGTACGGCTTAAGCCGCACGGTGCCAGGGGAGAACACAGAGAAAATGAGTTTTTCTCAAGGGTCTCAGTGGGCTCTGTGGCTGGGCAAAGAGTCACTTATGCGAGAGGTCAAATGATACAAAAGAGACTGGCGAAGAGACAGTCTCTTTCTTTTTTGCGGTATCATTGCCGCAGGAAATTCACATGGATCATAAAATCATTGACGGAAAAAAGCACGCCCAAATCGTAAAAGACGATGTTCGCACACGGGTGGGCGCGCTGAAAGACCTAGGCTGGCTGCCGCGCCTCATTTCGATTGATATCGGCGAAAGCGGGGCGGTCAGGCTGTTCATCAAGAACCAGCAAAAAGCCTGCGCCGAAGTAGGCATCGAGTTTGAAAATCGTCATTACCCGGCGGACGTCACCCAGCGCGAGGTGCTGGCGGCGATCCACGCGTTGAACGCGGACCCGCGCGTGACGGGAATCATTTTGCAACGCCCGGTGCCGCGCACGCTCGATCTTGAGGAATTGGAAAACGCCATGCACCCCAGCAAGGATGTGGAGGGAATGAGCTCCGCCAACATCGGCAACATCGTCTACGGCGATTCATCGCTGGGACCGTGCACGTCTCTCGCGTCGGTTGAACTGCTCCGCTCCACCGGGCTGAACCTGCGCGGACTCGAAGTGGTCGTTGTTGGGCATTCTGAAATCGTGGGCAAGCCGGTCGCGTTGCTGCTCGTGGAGGAACTGGCTACCGTCACCATTTGTCATCACGGCACGCGCAACCTTTCGTATCACACGCGCCAGGCAGACGCGTTGATCGTCGCGGTGGGCAAGCCCGGGCTCATCACAGCAGACATGGTCAAGCCAGGCGCGGCGGTCATTGACATCGGCATCAACCAGGTGGATGTCACCCTGCCGGATGGGACGCAAGGCAAAAAAACCGTCGGCGATGTGGACTTTGAAGGGGTTCAACAGGTGGCAG
>Ga0247727_10005338_pt1 | contig 26203 bp, 23 predicted proteins | sample WisWelCaveWW1625_FD_202498 | JGI IMG/M metagenome (GOLD analysis project Ga0247727, IMG submission 202498) | Biofilm microbial communities from Wishing Well Cave, Virginia, United States - WW16-25 | ecosystem: Environmental > Aquatic > Deep subsurface > Groundwater > Cave microbial mat | place...
GGCGTGAGTTACATTCCAGAGCCGGGACCGGATTTGCCGTTCTTCTATCGCGCCAGCGCGCAAGACCCGCGGCCGATCATCGTACACGAAGGCACGCCCGGACATTATTTTCAACTGAGTTGGTCATGGGCGCATCCGAATCCGATTCGCCGCCACTACATTGATTCCGGCCCGATTGAAGGCCTCGGCTTTTACGCCGAAGAGATGATGCTGCAACACGGCCTGTTCGACGATGCGCCGCACTCGCGCGAGATTATTTATCGCTTCATGCGCCTGCGCGCGCTACGCGTCGAAGTCGATCTCAAGCTCGCCACCGGCGAATTTTCCATTCAGGACGCCGGCCGCTATCTCGCCGAAACTGTGCCGATGGACGCCAAAACCGCGGAAGAAGAAGCTGCCTCGTTTGCCTCCAATCCCGGACAGGCGATTTCGTATCAAATCGGCAAAATTCAAATTTTACATTTTCTCACCGCCGCCAAAATTCAATTCGGCGAGAAATTCAATCTGCGCGAGTTTCACAATTTCGTCTGGCAAAACGGCAACATGCCGGTGGCGCTGCAGCAGTGGGAGTATTTGAGGCGAAACGACGGGGTGAGGAAGTTTTTTTGAGGCTGGTGGCTCGTTGCTTGTAACTTGCCACTTGCTCCTTGACTTTTGGGAAAAAGTTGTGTACGTTTAAGCAAAGCGCCAATCCACTAACCTGCTTTGAGCCGAATTATAAAACTGGCTGATGAGGCGGTTGAGAAAATTGCAGAAGTTGCAGTTCATCTTGGCGAAGCAGCAATTATCGCAGGTGTTGGCTCTCTCTTTGTTAAAATTGTGCCATGGTATGTTGGCGTTCTTGGCATCCTTCTTGGAATAGGTTTTATTACCTATGGAGTCTTTCTTATTCACCAACTTAAAAGTAGGAGCGAATAATTATGGAAAGAGGGCTTTACGGAATGCTCTTTGTTTTTCTTGTTGCAACAGTGGTTTTCATTGTGTTAATGCGGCAATTAAGCAAAGATCAGAATCGTTCAAAAAAGTAACTGCATTCAAATCCGTTGCACAGAGTTTGAAAGAATTCAAATGGCCGGCGTCTTTTACTCGACTCTCCTGGTCTTCGTCGTTGCAACCATAGCTTTTATCTGGATCTTGCGCCAATTGCGTAAAGAAGACGATGCCCGTAAAAAACGGATTTCGCAATCGGCGGATAACATGCTTTCTGAAACCGAGGCCAAGATCATTGGCGATTGCGCTAGAGAATATGGAGCAAGCGAAATAATTCTTATTGGCTTTTCCCGGCGTGATCATCAGACAACTCACGACATCGACCTTGGGGTGCGAGGCGTTGAACCAGACCGTTTCTTTGCTTTTTATGACGATTTGCTGATGAAACTCGGCAAATCAATCGATCTCGTCGATCTATCCCAACCTTCCAAACTCACCGCGTGGATTTTAAAACGCGGCGAAAAAATTTATGGCTGAACCAAGGAGCAAACTGTCATGCCCCATCTTGCCGTTCGTTATGCCCGTTTCACTTGTGCCTTCCTCCTGCTCTTCTTCACCTTCATCTTCGCCCAGGAAAAAAAGTTCCTCACCCTCGAAGACATTTTCGCCTCCAACCAACTCACGCCGAAAACGTTGCGGGGCGTGCAATGGATTCCCGGCGAAGCAGCGTTTACGTATTTAAAAGACGGCGACATTTATAAACACGACGTCGCCGGCGGCAAGGAATCGCTGCTGCTCGCCGGAAAAAGTTTGGCGCTCAAGCCCGGCGTGGAGCCGATTTCCATCGACGGCTACCAATGGAGCAGCGACCGCAAATATCTCCTGATCATGAGCCGGCAAAGAGAAATCTGGCGGCATTCCACCGACGGGCAATATTTTATTTATGAATTGATCGGCAAAAAACTTCGCCCGCTCAGCGGGATTTCTGGCGCGCAGAGCAACGCCAAATTTTCGCCGGACGCAACGAAGATCGGCTTCGTGCGCGGCAACAATCTTTTCGTGCTGGATATGAGCAGCGGCGTTGAAACGCAACTGACGACCGATGGCAGCGAGAACATTATTAACGGGCAATTTGATTGGGTGTATGAAGAAGAATTCAGCATCGCCGACGGTTGGCGCTGGTCGCCAGATGGCAAGAAGATTGCGCTTTGGCGGCTCGACCAAACTCGCATCAGCACGTTCCCGATTGAGAGCATGATGTCGCTTTATCCGAGCGTTTTCTGGCTGAAGTATCCCAAAGCCGGTGAGTTGAATGCGCTCGTGCAAGTCGGCGTCATCGCGCTCGAAACCGCGACGAATGGCGCCAGCGCGATCAAATGGATGGACCTCGGAACCGAAGCCGACATTTATATTCCGCGGATTCAGTGGACGCCCGATCCGCGCATTCTCTCCATTCAGCGCCTCAATCGTTTGCAAAACAAACTCGACTTGCTCTTTGCCGATGTCAACTCCGGGGCGACGCGCATTGTGTTGAGTGACACGGATCCGTGCTGGGTGGACGTGCAGGACGATCTCACTTTTCTCAAAAAGAAAGAGCAATTCATTTGGACTTCGGAGCGCAGCGGCTACCGGCACGCGTACCTTTACGATTACAACGGCCGCCTGCTCTCCCCCATCACCGCCGGCGAATGGGAAATTTCGGCGATCACCGGTTTTGATGAAACCACGGGCCTGATTTATTTTTCCGGCAAAAAAGATTCGCCGATCGAAGAAAACGTTTATCGCGCCAGCCTCGACGGGGGAATTTTGGAGCGCGTCAGCCAGCGGCCCGGCTGGCACAGCTCGAATTTTTCGCCGGATATGAAATATGTGATCGGCACGTTTTCCGATGTACAAACGCCGGCGCAAATCAGCTTGCGGCAAACCGACGGCAAACTCCTGCGCTGGCTGGAGAAGAATGAAAATCTTCTCGCGGCATACAATCTGAACGCACCCAAATTCATCACGGTTAAAACCAGCGACGACGCTACTCCACTCAATGCGTGGATCATGAAGCCGGCGAATTTTGATTCGACGAAAAAATATCCGGTGATCATGTTTTGTTACAGCGGCCCCGGCGCGCAGCATGTGGTAAATCAATGGGCGGGCCGGCGTTATTTGTGGCATCAGTTGATGACAGAGAAGGGCTTCATCACGTTCAGCATCGACAGCCGCGGCACCGGCGGGCGCGGCAAGAAATTCAAGAATCTCGTTTACGGCGATCTCGGCAAATGGTCGACGCACGATCAAATCGAAGGCGCAAAATATCTCGGCAGTTTGCCGTATATCGACGCCGGCCGCATCGGCATTTGGGGCCACAGCGGCGGCGGCTATCTCACCGCGATGGCGATGACGAAAGGCGCGCCGCATTTCAAAGCCGGCATCGCGCGCGCGCCGGTCACGGATTTTCGGCTTTACGACACGATTTGGACGGAGCGCTACATGGGCTTGCCAAAAGACAATGCCGCCGGTTACAAATCCGCGTCGGTGATGACGTACGCCGATAAACTACAGGGCAAATTGTATCTCGTCCACGGCATGGCCGACGACAACGTTCACATGCAAAACACCGTGCAATTACAGGAAGCACTGCAAGCGCTCAACAAACAATTTGACGTCATGTATTATCACGGCCGCAACCATGCCATCACCGGCGGCAACACGCAGTTGCACTTGCACACGCTGATGACGAATTATTTTCTAAATAATCTTTAACAAGAAAGCCCTTGAGATTGGCTCCCAGTATCGTTATATTTATTCATCTTGTTTTAAGGAGATGAGTTAATGAGTAACGGAAAAAAAAATCGTGATTATTGGGATGGAAAATACCTCGTGCGCGAATTCAGCAAATATATCTTGGCGCATCAGGGCATTTGTCACGGCGAGCTCACTTTCAAAGGCACACGGGTACTGGTGCGGATGGTTTTGGAATCACTGGCCCGCCCCGGACGAACGATTGAACAAGTTGCGGCTGATTATCGCGTACCGGTAGAAGCCGTCATTGAGGCGCTGCAATTGGCGGCGCATATGATGCGCGAACAATTACGGCTCCCGGATCCTCATCCTGATGAAGTATCGCGGATCAAAAGTGTGAAACGGCTGGCATCAACCGTTCGAGAACTGGCGGCATGAAAAGCCATATCTTTGACGAGAACTTTCCGGCCTTCGCCATGCACACGGTTCGACAGAAAGTCGCTTCCGTGGTTCAAATCGGGCAAGACTGGGGTGAAAATGGCTGGTTGGACGTCGAGGAAATTCTTCCGCAATTGCACGGGTCAAGGGCGACCTTTCATACTCTTGATGCCGGCCTGTTTAAACGACGTTATTGTCATGGGAGTTATTGTATTGTTTATTACGACGTTTTGGAAACTGAGCTTGGAAAATGGGTGATCAAGTTTCTCAAACATCATAATTTTAGAACCCAAGTCCAACGGTTAAGTAAAGTCATCCGGATCAGCCCAACAAAACTTACCTACTGGGAACTGCATGCTTACGCGATAAGAAAAACCGAGTGGCAATGAAAATTTTAGACCTCGGCTGCGGGCCCAAAACCAAAAAGCCCGGTTCCATCGGTTTGGACAAGCGTCCGGCGCCGCATGTGGACGTGGTGCACGATTTGAATGTTTACCCCTACCCGTTTCCAGATGACGAGTTTGATTGGATCGAGATGTCGCACATTATCGAACACGTCGATCGGCCGCTGCATTTGATGAACGAAGTCCATCGCATTGCCAAGCCCGGCGCGACGGTTCGCTTGATCACGCCGCATTATTCCTCGCAGCTTTCTTACGGCGATCTCGAACATTTTCATCATCTGGGATATATCACTTTTCTCACCCTCCAAACGACCGGTCTGTTCAAAATTAACAAGCACAAGCTTTGGTTCACGGATTTGTATAAAGTTTTGGGCCTCAGCATGCTCGCCAATTGGTTTCCCCGACGCTGGGAAAAATATTGCTGTTTTATCTTTCCGGCTTTTTATGTTGAAGTTTTCCTTGAAGTCGTCAAGCCGGAGGACAAGACCGAAGGATTGTTAAAGCATTACATGTATTAAAGCCGCTATAAGCCAAAACAATTGCGCGTAAAAGCGTAAGTCAAAATAATTGCAGTCAAAATGATTCAAAAATTAAAGGCCATCAATAATTTTGACTTTAATCATTTTGACTTTTTGCTTTAAAAAATCAACGCTAATTTCGCAAGCTTGACTTCGTGAAGGTATTGTGCTATATTTACTTACAGCATTGCACTCGAAAAACCGTGGTGACAAACTTAAGTTTGCCAATCCGAATTTGGATAACCCCTCAGGATGAAACGAAATCTCGCAACTCTTGCCGACACGCCTGTCGACGTGCTCATTATCGGCGGCGGCATTTACGGCGCGTGGACGGCTTGGGATGCCGCGCAGCGCGGCTTGTCGGTGGCGCTCATTGAAAAAGGCGATTTCGGCGGCGCGACCTCGTCGAACAGTTTGAAGATCATGCACGGCGGCTTGCGCTATTTGCAGCACGCCGATTTCAAGCGCATGCGTGAGTCGATTCGCGAGCGCAGCATTCTCATGCGCGTCGCCCCGCATCTCGTGCATCCTTTGCCTTGCTTGATGCCGACGTACGGCCATGGCATGAAAGGCCGCGAAGCGTTGACCATTGCAATGAGGTTGAACGACGTGATGAGTTTCGACCGCAACGCTCAGCTTGATGATCCGGAGAAACATATCCCACAGGGTCGTGTCGTTTCAACCGCTGAAATGAAACGCCTCGTGCCGGACGTCGAAACGAAAAATCTCACCGGCGGCGCGTTGTGGTATGATTGCCAAAATTATAATAGCGAGCGCCTGCTCTTTTCCATTTTGCACTCGGCGGCCAATGCCGGCGCGCAGATGGCGAATTATGTCGAAGCGGTCGGTTTTGAGAAACAGGCAAACCGAATCATCGCGGCAAACGTAAAAAATATATTGACCGGCGATGCGTTTTCAATTCGCGCCCAAATCGTCATTAACACCTGCGGGCCGTGGGTAGATTTGCTGCTCAATAAGTTGGATGGCAGAAAATGGAACAAACAAAAGTTTCTGCCGTCGAAAACGATGAATCTGGTGATCAAGCGGCAACTGATTCCCGATTATGCCGTCGGCGTATCGAGCAAATTCGAGTTTAAAGACAAAGACGTCATCATCAGCAAAGGCTCGCGCGCGTTGTTCATCGTGCCGTGGCGGAATTATTCGATGGTCGGCACGACGCACCTGCCGTTCAACGGCGATGCGAGCAATTTTCGAATTACGGAAGAAGACGTTCTCACTTTCATGCAGGAATTGAACGACGCGTATCCGGCGGCGAATTTGCAACGCGAAGACATTTCATTTTTTTACGGCGGCTTGTTGCCGATGAGACCGAGCAACGGTTCGCATGGGGATGTTCGACTCGTGAAACATTACACGCTTTGCGATCATCAACAGGAAGATGGTCTTGAAGGGTTCATTTCAGTGGTCGGTGTGAAATATACGACAGCGCGTGATGTTGCTGAAAAAACGATTGATCTCGTTTTCAGAAAACTAGGCAAGCAACCGCCAGCCTGCCACACACATGAAACGCCGGTGCACGGCGGCAACCTCGCGCGGTTCAATGAATTTGTAGCGCAGGAAACGGGCCGTTCGCCGCATGGCTTGCATGCCAACCTCATGAAAAATTTGTTGTGCAATTACGGCACGGCATATTCGGAAATTCTAAAATTCATTGCATCAGATCAGCAAGCGGCTTTGCCGGTGACGCCGGAAGCGGAAATCATCCAAGCGGAGTTGCTCTACAACATTCGCGAGGAAATGGCGCAAAAACTCGGCGACGTGATTCGCCGGCGCACGGAACTGGGGTCCGCGGGATATCCCGGCGAGATGGCCGTGCAAAATTGCGCGACGCTGATGGCGGCGGAGCTGGGCTGGACTGCTCAAAAAACGCTACAGGAAATTCGCGACGTGAAAGCGATTTATTCAACGACTTGATTATTAGCTCACGGAAAATTTTCTGAAATTTAATGCCGTGAGCCGAATCTTGCAGATTTTTTCTAAGTTTGTCTGCCTTACGGTATTTTCATTTGACTTTCAACCCGCCATGAACGCTTCGCTAGTTAAAATAGAACCGGCAACCGATATGCAAGACGATTCGGGCCCGGACGTTATGTTTGATAGCACAAGTTCCTCACGTTCCGTGCTTTTGCCCGGCGAGCGTTTTTTGAATCGTGAATTGAGCTGGCTGGCGTTCAACGATCGTGTGCTGGCAGAAGCCAATGATTTGACCGTGCCGGTGATCGAGCGCCTCAAGTTTCTTGCGATTTATGCTTCTAATCTCGACGAATTTTTCATGGTGCGCGTCGCGGCATTGCGGCGGCAAATTGAAGCGGGCATCACCACGCCCGGTGATGACGGCCTGCCGCCGGCGCAAGCCATGCAATTGATTATCGCGCGCGTCAAAGAATCGCAGGAACATATCGGCCATTGTTTTCGCGAAAAAATTTTGCCCGATTTGAAAGCTGCCGGCATTTTTCTGCTCAACGAAAAAAAAGTGACGGACACGCAACGCGATCACCTCAAGCAATATTTCAACCAATCCTTGAAGCCGATGTTGACGCCGCTCGCGGTTGATCCGGCGCATCCTTTTCCCCGCCTCGAAAACAAGTCGCTGTATTTTTGCATCGAGTTGGCGCGCAAACGCAAGCCCGCCAATAAACCGCGCGCGCGGCTCGTGCTGCTGTACATTCCGACCAACCTGTTTGGCCGTTTCGTGCGCTTGCCGTCGGTGGACGGCACGTTGCCGTTCATTCGCATCGATGACGTCATCCGGCTCAATCTCGCACCGCTGTTTCCCGGCGATATTGTGATCGGCTGCTATCAAATCAAAGTCATTCGCGACGCCGAGCTGGAATTTGACGAGGAAGCGTCGAATTTACTGGAGAGCATGGCCAAAACATTGGAGCAACGCCACACCGCGCCGGCGACGCGTTTTTTGTATGACGATAAAATGCCGCAGCGGGTGATCACCATGTTCTGCGAACAAATGAGTTTGTCGCCGGACCATCTCTTTCCCGGCGCGCGCTATCATTCCTTTGCCGACTTTTTTCAATTTCCCGGCGTCGATATTCCGCGCCTGCAATATCCGCCGATGCCACCACAGCCGGTTCCAGTTTTGGAAAAAAGCGCGTCGCTGTTTGCGGCAATTCGTGAACGCGATCATCTGTTGCACCATCCCTATCAAAAATTTGATTATGTCATTCGCCTGCTCAATGAAGCGGCCAACGACCCGGAGGTCGTTTCAATCAAGATGACCTTGTATCGCGTTTCATCGAAATCGCAGGTCGCCGAGGCTTTGGCGCGCGCCGCGAAGAACGGCAAGCAAGTCATGGTGTTGGTGGAATTGAAAGCGCGCTTCGATGAAAAAGCGAATATCGACTGGTCGCGGAAACTCAGTGACGCCGGCGCGCACGTCATCTTCGGCTTGCAGGGTCTGAAAACGCACGGCAAGCTCTGCCTGATCGTCCGCCGCGAAGAGAAAACGCTGCGGCGCTATTGCCATTTGAGTACCGGCAATTACAACGACCGCACCGCGCACATTTACGGCGATCTTGGTTTGCTTACCTGCCGCGAAGAAATCTGCACGGAAGTTGAAGGCGTGTTCAATTTGCTCACCGGTTATGCTCCGCCGGAGCATTACCGGCATTTGCTCGTCGCGCCGGAACATTTGCGCAATGCCATTATCGAACGCATTCGCCGTGAAGCCGAAAACGCCCAAGCCGGCAAGCCCGCCGCTATTATCGCGAAAATGAACTCACTCGTCGATCCGCAGATCATCGACGCGCTTTATCTCGCCAGCCGCGCCGGCGTGCAAATTCAATTGATCATTCGCGGCATCTGCTGCCTGCGCCCCGGCGTGCCCGGCCTCAGCGACAACATTCGCGTCATCAGCATCATCGACCGCTTCCTCGAACACGCGCGCGTTTATATTTTTGAAAATGCCGGCCGGCGCGAATACTTCCTCGCCAGCGCCGATTGGATGTCCCGCAACCTCGACCGCCGCGTCGAAGTCGCTTTCCCCATTTACGATCCTGCCCTGCAGCAGCAAGTGCAAGAAATCATCGACACGCAACTCAATGATAATGTGAAAGCGCGTCTTTTGCTCGCCGACAATACTTGCGTTTTCAATCAAAATGATCAGCCGCTCTTGAGGGCGCAGATCGCGCATTATGAGGTGGCGTGCCGCCCGTTTCCATGAGTAGGCAAAATTCTCCTTGTTATTCTTTGGGGTTTGTGGTATATTTTAACAGCATGTTCTTATTGAAAAACATTGTTTCATCAAGAAGTTTGGAGATAAAAGATGACCCTTGAAAACTTTCCATATTATAATGGACAAAACGGCTATTTCCGTCGCGTCACTTTATGACGAATCAGACGAGAAAGAGTATTGGGCTTCCCAAATACCTCTCGAACGCTTGCTCGCATTAGAATTCTTACGACAGATCGGCTATGGTTACAAGCGAGCTTCTGCCCGACTGCAAAGAGCTTTTGCAGCTTCTCAGATCAAAACAAAAAGAACGGATCATACGAATGGGTGTCCCACCCTTGCGTATCGATATTACTACCGCAATTTCTGGCGTTGGTTTAATGGAAACGAATAAACGCATTCTCAAATTTAGTTTATTGCTGTTACTGTGGTTCGGCTGCACTGGAAAACCGCCGAAATTAACGGATCAATCCCAACCTGCCACGGGACGCTACAAATCCTACCGCGAAGCTGATCCGCGCGCGACGCAGTTGGTGGTGCAAGGCTCGCTGGCCGAGGTGAATGGCGATTACGGCACGGCGTTGAACGCGTATCAGGAAGCGCTGCTGTTTGATTCGACGTCGGTTTCGTTGCACAACGCCATTGCCGAAATTTACATGCGGCTGGATCGCACCGAAAGTGCGATTCAAATATTGCGGCGCGCGGTGCGGCTGGATCCGCGCAATATTGCGACGCACGAGAATCTGGCGACGGCGTTTCGGGAAAAGAATCAGATTGACACGGCGGTGAAAGAGTACGAAACGATTTTGAGCCTCGCGCCGGAAAACGTACAGGCGATAGCGGTGCTCGCCAGCTACTATTTGCAGCGCCGCGAGCAGGACAAAGCCATCGCGATGTACCAGAAATTGCTCGACCTCGGCGAAGCCGGCCCGCGCGAGTGGTTCGGACTCGGCATGCTTTATCTGGCGCAGAAACGCTATGACGAGGCGATGCAAACGTTTCAAGATTACCGCAAAGATTCGCCCGGCGACGAGCGCGCGTATCTTTCCATCGGCGCGGTTTACGAGGCGAAAAAAGACACCGCGGCGTTGATCGCTTGGTATGAAAAAACGTTGAGCCGCAACGATGATTTTGGCGAAATTCGCAGCGCGTTGCGGCGCCTGTTTGTCGCGCAGAAAAATCTCGCTGCCGCTATCGCTTTACTGGAAGAGCAAAGCCGCTTCGACTCCACCAATGCCGAAATCCTCGGTGATTTGTATGAGTTGTATCTTCAAAAGCGTGATACCACCACCGCATACAAGAAATTGAATGCGGTTATTGCGTCGCTTGCGACGCGCTTTGCCAAAGACTCAAGCAATGTGGACTTGCTCATGCAGATCAGCGACCTATACAAGCAGAAAGGTGAAAAGGAAGAGGCTCAGAAATTCATCGATCGAGCAATCTCATCACTTGAACGAAGAATTGCCGAAAATTCATCTTTCAAGGTAACTGGATATCAGCGGCCTTTTGAAGATTATTCTACTGAGCCACTACGCATTGAAAATGATCCTGCTAAAATCACTAACTTGTTGAATGATTTGCTGCAATTGGGCGCGCTCTATTCGCAGCGCGGCGACACGGCGCGCGCGGGCAAAGCCTTTCAACGCGCCGTGCAAATCGCGCCGCAAAACTATCTCGTCTATTATGCGTTCGGCGACTGGCATTACAATCAAAACCGTCTGGATTCGGCGGCGGTTTATTTCGAAAAAGCCGGCCAGTTAAATAAACGCGATCCGCGCGTGTGGATGCAGCTCGGCTTGACCAACATGCGCCGCAACAAAAACGACGCGGCGCAGCAAAATCTCGAGCGCGCGTATGAGCTGGCGCCGGATAATCCGAACGTGAATTTTCTGCTCGGCGTCATCTTGAGCCAGCAACGCCAACACGAGCGCGCCATGACGTATCTCAACACCGCGCTCATTGCCGATCCGGACAACACCAATATTCTGGGAACGCTGGCTTCGACGCTCGACGAGCTGGGACGCCACACGGAAGCCGATTCGATGTATCAACGCGCGCTCAGGATTACGCCGGATGATGCGACGTTGTTGAACAATTTTGCGTACAGCCTTTCCGAACGCGGCCTTCGCCTCGATGAGGCGATCGGCATGGTCAAGCGTGCACTGGAGAAAGAGCCGAAGAACGGCGCGTTTCTCGACACCATCGGCTGGATTTATTATCAGACGGGCGATTACGAAGCGGCGCTGAAATATATTTTGCAGGCGATTGAAACGCGCGATTCGTCCGCGGAAGTGTTCGAGCATCTCGGTGACGTGTATCAAAAACTCGGGCAAATGGACAACGCGCAAAAGTATTGGCAAAAAGCGCTGCAACTCGACGGCGCGCGCAAGAGTTTGCAACAGAAACTGGGCTCGACCCCGAATTGAGCGCGGCAGCAGTTACAATTGCTCGATCAAAGGCAAAACGATTGTGGGCAAAACCATTTTTGCTTTCTTTTTAATGGTTTTGTTCCCAGCGCAGCCTTGGCCGCAACCCAATTGCACCACGAAACACAAGAAAGTTTAGCCGTTTTTCTTTGTGCTCTTGGTGCCTTTGTGGTTAAAAAATCTTCGCGGGCACGATTGGTTTCCCGAGTAATATTTTATAGCGTGCTCAAACTCAAAAAATCTGCAAGTTGATAGCTCTAGAAAAAAACTTTGTGCAAACTTGGTGTCTCCGCGTCTTTGCGTGCGCTTTTGCTTTGGCGTTTCGACGTAAAAACAAAAGCCATTTTCTTCATTCGTTATTAATTTATTTTTTTGTTATCGCCGGTTGCGCCGGCCGCGCGCCGAAATTAGAGCGTGAGTGGCAACCCGAAGAATTGTATGCGCGGGTCGTGGAAAATTACCGGCGCCTGCACACGTTTCGCGGCGAGGGGCCGTTGACCGTGGAATCGCCGCAGGCGCGATTGATGGCGCCGGCAAAAATTCTGGTTTTGAAACCGGATTCGCTTTTCATCAAAGTGGAAGCGGTGCTCGGGATCGACGCCGGATTTTTCTTTGCGGATCGCCGCCAATTCGCCACGTTCTCGCCGTTGGAGAATCTTTATTTTTTCGGCGAAACGACGAAGGTGCACGAGCTGACGTTTTTTCAAATGGATTTGACCTACGACGAGATGATGAGCGGCATGGTCGGCGCCGCGTTGCCGCACTTTGACAGCACGTTTACCATCACACGCGAGGCCGGCGCTTATCGTCTCGAAGGCAAACGCTCGCAGCGTTTTGCCGAAGAATTGCAAGCGAATGGCATGACGCAATATGCCGCGGCTGAACTGGACAGCGCCGCGTGGCGAGTCATCTATTGGGTCGATGCCGAACGCGGCGTGGTGGTGAAAGCCGAAGAGCGCGACGCGCAGGGCGCGTTGTATGCGCGGCAGGAATTTAAACGTTTCCGGCAAGTGCGCGGCGTGTGGCTGCCGCAGCTCATTCAAATGCAGCGCCCGGCGTTGAAAGAACGGCTGACCATTTTTTATAATCACCTCGAGGTCAACGACAAAATCGCCGCGAGCGAATTTGTCATTCGGGTGCCGCAAAATGCCAAACGCGTCGATCTCTCCGACCCCGACAATCTTCCCGAAACGAAAAACCCGATTTTAGAAAATCAATGAATTCCGAAACGCCTAACGAAAAACCGCAGACTGGGCAACCGTCGCGGCAAAATGCCGAGCACAGAAATCGGCGCCATCATTTCCGTCATCGCCCGCGACGGCCCGCTGCGCCGGTTGCGGCCTCCGTCGCTGCGGAACAAAGCGACGGACGTTCCGTCGTTGCCGATGGCCACGCCGAACCGATGAAGGTCAAAACTCACCCGGCTCCGGCGCCGCCTCACCGTCCACCACCGCCTCATGTGAAAACCGAGACGACCGCGCTTTCGTTGGTAATTCCGCTGTTTAATGAGGCCGCCTCGCTCGCGGAACTGCACGACAAAATCACCGGCGTGATCAATCGCCTGCGCCTGCGCGCGGAAATTATTTTTGTCGATGACGGCTCGACGGATGACTCGTTTGAAAAATTGCGGCAATTGCAGCGGCGCGACCGGCGCATGCGCGTCATTCAATTCCGGCGCAATTACGGCAAAGCCGCGGCGCTGGCCGCCGGTTTTGCGGCCGCACAAGGCAATTACATCGTGACCATGGACGCCGATCTGCAGGATGATCCCGAAGAAATTCCGCATCTGCTGGAGGAATTGAACAAAGGCTACGATTTGATCTCCGGCTGGAAGAAACGCCGCCACGACAAATTCTCGAAACGGTTTGCTTCAAAAATTTTCAACACCGTGACCAGTTTTTTTACCGGCGTGAAATTGCACGACATCAACTGCGGCCTGAAAGCGTATCGCCGCGAAGTGACCGACAACATTCGGGTGTACGGCCAGTTACACCGCTTTCTGCCGGTGCTGGCGCACAAGGAAGGTTTTCGCATCGGCGAAGCGGAAGTCAAACATCATCCGCGCAAACACGGCAAGAGCAAATTCGGCTTGTCGCGCTACACCAGCGGCTTGTTTGATCTGGTGACCGTTTTGTTTTTGACGCGCTACACGCGACGGCCTTTGCACCTATTCGGGCTTGGCGGCCTCATTGCTTTCGTGCTGGGCTTCGGCGTCAGCGCTTATCTGAGTTACGAACGTTTATTCAATCAGCGCTATCTCACCAATCGCCCGCTCCTGTTTCTCGGCTTGCTGCTGCTCATCATCGGCGTGCAGATGATCTCGTTCGGCCTGCTGGGCGAAATGTTGGCCGCGACACAAAATGAGAAACCGAATTACGGAATCAAAGCCGAGCTGGGATTTGAGAAAAAGTGAAAAAGTAAGCACAGCTTTTTTTAGAGTTTCAGAAATTCTTGAGAGTGCACTATGAACGCAAAACACCGGCCGCTGATCAGTTTCGATTGGGCGATGAAAAACATGCTGCGCAACAAAGCCAATCACGACATTCTGGAAGGCTTTCTGAGCGTCCTGTTGAAACAAGACATTAAAATTTTGGCGATTCTGGAAAGCGAAGGCAATCAGGACTATCCGACCGACAAATTCAATCGCGTCGATCTGGTGGTTGAAGACGAGAACAAGGAAATCACCGTCGTCGAGGTGCAAAACAACCGCGAAGTGCATTATTGGGCGCGTCTTCTGTATGGCGTTTCCAAATTAATCGTCGATCACATTCAAGTGGGAGAACGCTACGAAAAAGTCAAAAAAGTTATTTCCGTCAGCATTTTGTATTTCCTGTTGGGCGAGGGCGAAAGTGATTATGTTTACCACGGCCGCACTGAATTTTACGGCTTGAACGATCAGAGCAAACTGGATTTGAAACGCCACGACAAAAACGCGCTATTGGGCTTGCCGGCGCGCCTTGAGGGCAACATTTTCCCGGAATACTATCTCATCGAGCTGGAGCGCTTTCGCAACGTAGTTAAAAGCGATCTGGACGAGTGGATTTATTTTTTTAAAAATTCTGAGATCAAGCAGGAGTTTCGCTCGAAGAATATTCAGAAGGCCCGCGAGAAACTGGATTTGCTGCAAATGCCGGAAGACGAGCGCAAAGCCTACGAAAAATACCTGCTCAACAAAGCCAGCGAGCAAGGCATGTTTGAAGCGGCCAAGATTGAAGGCAAGATCGAAGGCAAGATCGAAGGCAAGATCGAAGGCAAGATCGAGATTGCCAAAACGATGCTTGCGAAGGGTATGCCGGTTGCATTGATAGCCGAAATCACCGGCCTTGCGGAAGCAGAAATTTTGAAATAGAAATAAAACGAAGCCGACTCGGTTCCGGCACAGATTAAATGCACATCATTATTGTCAGCACGGCTTACCCCTTACGCGGCGGCATCGCTCACTATAATGCTTTACTGGCTTCTCATTTGAGCAAGCGCCACACCGTCGAAACGATCACCTTTAAACGCCAGTATCCCAAACTACTTTTTCCCGGCAAAACGCAAGAAGAAAGTGGTGGCGCTTCGCAACAAGACGATGTTGCGCCCGCGCCGCAATTGATAGATTCGATTAATCCATTGAATTGGCTTCGGGTGGCAAAAGAAATTCGCCGGCGCCAACCCGATCTGCTCATTTTTAAATACTGGCTCCCCTTCTTCGGCCCATGTTTCGGCACAATTGCGAAATTAGCAAAACGTGGCACGCATGCCAAAACGCTTTTCATCTGCGACAACGTCATTCCGCATGAGCGCCGCCCCGGCGACGTGGCGTTCACAAAATACGCCTTCCAACAGGCCGATTATTTCATCGTTCAATCCGACGCGGTTGAAAAAGAATTGCTGCAATATTTTCCCGCCGCAAAGTATCGCCAAGCGCCGCATCCCGTGTTTGAAATCTTTGGCGCGCCCCTAACCAAAGCTGCCGCGCGACACGAGTTGGGGCTCACGGCAAAAAATGTTATTTTGTATTTTGGTTACGTGCGCCGTTACAAAGGCGTGATGGTTTTATTGGAGGCCATGCAACATCTCAAAGAATGGCAAGCTGAAATCGGCGAAACTTTGTTGCTCGTCGTGGGTGAATTTTATGACGACGAACAAAAATATCGCCAGCGCAGCCGCGAATTGAATCTGGATTCATGCGTTTGCTTCGTCGCGGATTATGTTCCCAACGAGCATGTCGCACGCTACTTCTGTGCCGCTGATGTCGTCGTGTTGCCGTATCTCTCGGCAACACAAAGCGGCGTCGCGCAGATTGCCTACAATTTTGACAAGCCGGTGATTGCAACCAATGTCGGCGGCTTGGCGGAAGTTGTCGTGCACGAAAAAACGGGATTCCTGGTTCCACCGAACGAGCCACTGGCGTTAGCCGAGACGATACGGAGATTTTATCACGAGAATCGAGAAAACGAATTCTCTGCAAATGTGAAAATTGTGAAACGCCAGTATTCGTGGGAGAGAGTCGTCGAAGCGATTGAAGAGTTAAATAAATGATCTCAAGCTTCTGCCGTCGTGGTGCCGGCGAGTCCATCAACAAAGATCAGAAATTTTTCAAGGTCGGATTTGAATTTTGTGTGTGCCTCAGAAAATTTGCGCTCAATGCCTGCAACTTTGTCCAATTCTAATTCAAACCCATAGATGTTACGAAACTTATGACGAAAGCTGAGAAAGTCTAAAAGTAATTTATGTGTTTCTGTAGAAATCACCACTGGTCGCAACCGAGGCAGGCCAAGTTTCATATCATTTAATAATTCTTGATGCCATGATTCACCGGCTGGAACGCCGCCGTTCAACTCAGCAGCAATTTTTTTGAAAATGCGTTCGGCGCCACAATAAAAATCATGAAAGATTGAGGCTTTGCCACGCAAAAATAGCGAAGGCATTCCGGCGTCAGAATCGACACCGCGCCATTCGGCATAAAGGACGTCGAGTTTCGTCAGTTCTTCACGAATTTCAACGGCGATCCTCGTAAATTTATCACCGGTTTCTATGGCCATAGTTGAACTCCTTCTTCGGCAACTCGTTGCTTGAGCAGCGCGGTTGCCGATTCATAGGGAATGAGATCGACTTGAAATTTCGTCATCATCATAATCTGACCGAGAGTTGAAAAATAGGCATTCGACGGAAGCCCGAAAACCACCAAATCAATATCCGACCGCTGGCTGAAGCGTTCGGGATCGAAAGCCGAGCCAATACCGACCACCTTACTGACGCCGGCAATTTCGCTGAGAAAACGCGCAATTCTACTGGCCTCGTGAATAGCGTTTTGACGTCGTGCTTCGGATTGTTGGCGTTCTTGCTGCGTGCGTTGACGCCAGCCGTCAATATAAGATGAAATTTCCATAACATTTTAAAATAGCAAATTTCGCTTTCATTTCAAATAAAAACTTTGCTGCTTACATGCACATGGGTTCGGAAAAAGGCCGCAATATCACCAGCCCTCTCGTCTGGATTCTCCTTGTCAACTGGAACGGCAAAAACGACACGCTCGCCTGCCTCGCCTCGCTGCAAAAAGTTTCCTATCAACCGCGCCATATTTTAGTGATCGACAACGCCTCCACCGACGGCAGTGTCGAAGCGATTCGCGCGCAATTTCCGGAAGCGGAAGTGCTGGCGAATCAGCGCAACGAGCGCTTTGCGCGCGCCAATAATCAGGGCCTGCAAATGGCGCTGCAAGCCGGCGCCGAACTTGTGCTGCTGCTGAATAATGACACCGAGGTCGCGCCGGATTTTCTCGACCATCTCGTGCAGGCGATTCATTCGCGCGACGACATTGGCATGGTGACGCCCAAAATTTATTATCATCATGATCCCAATCGCCTCTGGTTCGCCGGCGGCAAAGTCAATCTGTGGACGGGCCGCGTTTGGCATCGCGGCCTGCGCCAGATTGATTCACCGGAAAAGTTTTATCAAACCGAAGTGGTCGATTATCTCACCGGCTGCGCGATTTTAGCCAAGCGCGAATGCATTGAAAAAATCGGCATGCTCGACGAAAGTTATTTCATGTACGCCGAAGACGCCGATTGGTGCTGGCGCGCACGATTGGCGGGGTTCGTTTGTTTGTATCAACCGGCGGCAAAAATTTGGCATAAAGTCAGCGCTTCGGCGGGCGGCGCATTCAAAATTTATCATAAAGTGCTCGGCAATTTTCTGTTCTTCAAACGCTACGCGAAATGGTATCACTGGCCGACGATCGTGATCGGCGTTTTGCTTGGAACCGTCGTTGAATTTTTTCGACAATTTTTACAAAACCCTTCGCAAGCTTTGCGCACCGCCGGCGCGGTGCTGCGCGGCTTTCGCGATGTCTTGCTGCGGCGAAAAATTGTGCCATGATTTTCACGCGTCTGCAAAACCATGAATTCGTTCGTATGTTAAAATACGAGAGGCCGCCAAAATCCAATAACCAAATTTTTCACTTCTTGCAATTTAGCGAATGAATTTGTAACTTCAATTTGAAGAGGACGAACGAATAGGAGAGCTACCATGAAACGAGGAATGGTTTTAATCATGCTGGCGCTGCTGGCAACGAACGTTGCTTTTGCGCAGACCAGTTGGCAAAAATATCAGAGCAATCCCGTGCTAACCGCAACCCAGGGCTGGGAATCCGGCTTTGGCGTCATCGGCCCGCGCGTGCTGAAAGTCGGCAATGTTTATAAAATGTATTACACCGGCCTCGGCACGAATCGGCAAATAGGTTTGGCGACTTCAACCGACGGTATTAATTGGACCAAGTTAAGCTCAAACCCCGTTTTTCCCAAAGGGCCTTCCGGCGCTTTTGATGCGGATCACGTTGATTACGCGTCCGTCATTTTTTATAACAATAAATATTGGATGTGGTACGCCGGTTGGAACGCCGGCGTTCGCCAAATCGGTCTCGCCACTTCGACGGATGGTTTGAGTTGGATCAGACATTCAGGCAATCCGGTGTTGACCGTCGGCGGAAGCGGGGCCTGGGATGCACAAAGCGTCTTTGCGCCGTATGTAATTTTTGACGGGAAATCTTTCAAAATGTGGTATCATGGCACCGGCAGTTTTGTGCAAGCCGCTGGGTTCGCCGAATCTGCCGACGGTATCAATTGGACAAAACATCCGAGCAATCCGGTTTTGCCGCCGATTCCCACCAGCACTTGGGAATCATATACCATCGGCATCAATACCGTCGTTTATGCAGCCGGTATCTATCAAATGTGGTATGGCGGCAACGATGGTTCGGTGACGAGTTACGGTTATGCGATTTCTGGCGATGGCGTGAAGTGGGAAAGATTTGGTAGCAACCCCATCTTCAAGGTTGGTGGAGGTGGCGCTTGGGACAGCGTGACGTTGGGAGGTTTTTGTGTGTTGCGTGAAAACAATGCTTATAAAATGTGGTATAGCGGTAACAACGGTGGGCCGTGGAATATCGGTTATGCCACTTCGCAGGAAACGCCGATACCGGCTTCTAAACGTTTTATCTATATCCCTCGCCTCTACGGGCTTCCGGGCGATACGATTACGGTGACGCTTTTTGCCGATACCGTTTCCACGATCAGCGGCGGCGACGTGACGATCAAGTTTGACGCGGAGACTTTGACGGCCTACAAAATGCAATCGACGAAGTACACGCGCGACTTCTTGATTGTTGCGAATCTCGATACACCCGGCGTCGCGCATGTTTCATTGGCAAGTGCGCGCGGCGCTGTTGGCGGACCCGGCGGCTTGTTCAACATAAAAATGATCGTCAACCCTTCATTGCCGGTTCCTTCGACTCCCAAGCCGCAGCCGTTGCAGTTAACAAAAACTTTTTTCTATAACGAGAACGGCAAAGCGATTCCGCTTACCAAGCGTGACGGCGAATTTATTTTGGGCCGGACGCGCGGCGATGTGAATCGCGACGGCCGCGTTAATTCCGCCGATGCGATTTTGACGCTGCGCATCGCTGCCGGACTTCTCATCCCAACGCCGGATCAACTTGCCGACGCCGACATCGACCGGAACAGCCGCGTCGAGAGCATCGATGCCAGTTGCATGTTGTATCAAGCCGTCGGCCTCGATTGCCCGCCCGGCGGTGTGTCGAATACGGCGGCCACACTGGTCATCGCGCCGTTTTCAATTAGCGCGGGAAATGAAATTGAAACGAAAATTTCCGTGACCGGCATCGACAAACTGCTCGGCGGCGACGTGGATTTACGCTTTGATTCCAATGCGCTCGAAATCACCGACATTCAACCGAGTCCGGAAATGTCGAACGTTGCATTTGTCAACAATCTCTCGAATGCCGGCAGGGCCAATTTTAGTTTTGCCGCGGCGAGCGGTTTTCAAACGCAAACCATTGCCGTCGTACGCTTGCGCGCCAAAAGCCAAATCACGGAAAAAAATTTGCGTTCAAACAACGCCACACTTTTCGACGGCCAAGGCAAACGCTGGAACGGCGTTTTAACCGGCGTTGCTGAAACCGATATCGTAGAATTGCCGGCGCAATTTCGCCTTGAGCAGAATTATCCAAACCCGTTTCATGTGTCGAGCAAGGCTCATGTCATTGCGACACAAACACAAATTCGGTATGCCCTGCCGCAAAATTCGCACGTCACGCTCGCCGTTTACGATATCAACGGGCGGCTCGTGCGCCGGCTCGAAGATGCGGAAAAACCCGCCGGCACTTATGTTCAAATCTGGGATGGCATGAATGAATTTAAAACACCGGTAACAGCAGGCTTCTATTTTTACCGCCTGCAAGCCGGACAAACGACATTGACACGCAAGCTGTTATTGTTGCCGTAATTTTTTTTGAAAAACCGTCCGGTGTATTTTTCATGGCCGGACGGTTTTTGTTCCTTAATTTTACACCAACAAAAACCGAACCCCGATTCTTCTTCGCAAAATCGGGGTAATTTTTTTACCGGTTCGGAGGAGCTGCATCGCCGCCGTATGCGATTTGCCAATTATCTGAAACAAGGCCTCTGGGCGGCTCTGGATAAAGCCCTGCCCGTGATCTACGGCGTGGGATTTATTTTCGCCGTCGTGCGCGTGCTGTCGAAAGAAGAGTTCGGCTTGCTCGGCTTGTTTCAAGCAGTTTTTCTTTTCATTCAAATGGCCGATCAGACGCTCGTGCAGATTCCGCTGGCAAAATTCCTCTCTGCACGGGAAGAAAATGGCTGGGCCATTCCCACTTCGTTTCTGCTAAGCTTCTGCGTATTTATACTTTCCGCCATTGCCTGCCTCATCGGCGCGCCGTTATTGGCGGCGCTCATGAACGCGCCGGAACTGGCCAAGCTGCTGGCGTTGATGCCCACGCTGGTTGCCGCATTTTATATCAAAAATTTGACGAGCCAAATCTGTGTGGCGCATCACTGGGTTCGGCGTTTATTCGTCATTGACGCCGTTTATTTTCTCGGCTCGTTGATCATTCTGCTCGTCTGGCATGCCGCCTTCAAACTCTCCACCACCAATCAGGTCATCTGGATCAATATTTATGCGGCGACCGCGGCTTCGTTGCTGTCGATCGTTTTAACGTGGGAAGCGCTTAAAAAAGCCGGACGGCAAATCAGTTCGGCGCATTTCAATGAATTTCTGGCGTTTGGAAAATACTCGCTCGGCGGCGGCCTTGGCAATTTTCTTTATGCGCAAATCGACATTTTTTTAATCGGCTATTTTTACGATCCCGTCAAAGTGGCCGTCTATCGCGCCGGAAAAATTATTTTTCAATTTTATAATATTATCTCGCAGGCCATGCAGGTGGTCTTATTGCCTTTGGTTTCCAGATTTGACGCCGCCGGCCAGCGGGAAGAACTGCGTGCCCTTGCCGAAAAGTCAATCTGTTTTCTCTTCATCGTCCTCCTGCCCCTGCACCTCCTGTTGATTTTCGGCGCGGAATTGCTGTTGAATGCCGTTTACCACGGCAAATATAATGAAGCCGCCGCCATTTTGCGCGTGCTGGTTTTTGGCGCATTTTTCATCCCGCCCGGCACGGTGGGGTCAAACATTCAGATGGGTATGGGAAAATCAAAAGTGAGTTTTCGCTTCGTCATTCTCGTGGCGGTTTTCAACATCGCGGCGAATGTCGTTTTGCTTCCCAGCGCTGGCATCCTCGGCGGCGCGCTGTCAACGACTCTAAGTATGGTGCTGGGAAGTACATTGCAATTTCTTTACATGCGAAAAGTGCTCGGTTTGACGCTGGGGGGAATCTGGCAACGCCGACTCGACGCGCTCAATTTTGGGCGAATGTGGCTGGAAAATTTAAAAGCTGCAAATATATCGGCTCGTTAGGTTTTAAGTACTCGAACAATACTCGGTTAGGATTGACTCCCAAAAGCGAATCAAAAGAGATAAAATCTAAATCACTCTTGAAAAAATGAAAGAATATCGTTATACTACTATATGGAATTCACGTGGGACGAAACGAAAAAGAAGACCAACATCCGTAAACACGGTTTGGACTTCGCAGATGCAGAAACAGTTTTCTCGGGAGCGACATTTACTTTTGAGGATGATCGATTTGATTATCGGGAACAACGATTCATCACAATGGGATTATTGCGAGACGTCGTTGTCGTGATTGCCCATACTGAGAGAGGCGAAGCGAGCCGTATTATATCCATGCGAAAGGCCACAAGACATGAGCAAAAAATTTACTTCCAGAGGTTCTCAAACTGATTGGCAACGTCTCAACAAGATGCGCGACGAAGATATCGATTTGTCTGAAATTCCTGCAGTCACGGCTGAGCAAATGGCTCGATCGGTGTTGCGCGTTGGCGGCAAGCCTCTGTCCAAACGCAAGGTTCGCATCAATCTCTCGCTTGACGCCGGTATTGTCGCATATTTCAAAACACAGTCCGGCGGACGAAATTTTCAGAAGCTCATCAATGACGCTTTGAAAACAAAAATTCGCGACCAGAATATCGAGAGTATCCTACGCCGTGTCATTCGGGAAGAGTTGCAAGAAATTGGCTGAAATCTTTTTAGTTGAAATTTGATTATATGGGTGCAAGAGTTTGAACCCTTGGAGTAATTTTATGCCCGATCTTGCCGTCATTGGCGCGGGAAGCTGGGGGAAAAATCTCGTCCGCAATTTTTACGAGCTGCGCCGGCAAAACACCGTTTATGCCTGCGATCTCGACGCCGCGAAACTGGAGCGGTTGCGCAACGCTTTTCCAATATTAAAAACCACGCAAAATTATCAAGATCTGTTGGCGAACGAGGATATCAAAGCCGTCGTCGTCGCGACCACCGCGGTCGGGCATTTTGAAAAGGCCAAACACGCGCTGGAGGCCGGCAAAGACGTTTTTGTGGAAAAACCTTTAACCCTCAGCACGCGCGACGCCGCGGAGTTGGTTGAGCTGGCCGAACGTCGGCAACGCATCTTAATGGTCGGCCATCTCATGATTTACCATCCGGTTTCCCTGCAATTGCGCGAGCTGATCAAAAACGGCGAACTCGGCGAGGTGTATTACATTTACTCGCAGCGCGTCAATCTCGGCCAAGTGCGCAAAGATGAAAATGCATTGTGGAGTTTCGGCCCGCACGATCTTTCCGTGCTCTTTTATTTGCTCGATCAGGAGCCGATTGACGTTGCCGCGCGCGGCCAAACGTATTTGCAGAACGGCATCGAAGACGTCGTGTTCGTCAGCTTGAATTTTCCCAATCGCGTGTCGGCCCACATTCATCTCAGTTGGCTCGATCCGCACAAGCTGCGCAAGATCACTGTGGTCGGCAGCAAAAAGATGGCGGTTTTTGACGACACCGCAACGACCGAGAAACTGCGCATCTACGACAACCGCGCCGAGAAAAAAATCGATTACGATACATATGGTGATTACATCACGTTGCGTTTCGGCGACGTTGTCATTCCTTATGTTGCCGTCACCGAACCGCTCAAGTTGGAATGCCAGCACTTTCTCGACTGCATCGAAAAGCGCCAAAGGCCGCGCACCGATGGCCGCGACGGTTTGCGCGTCGTGAAAGTTTTGGAAGCCGCCAATCATTCGTTGAAAAATAATGGAATCCCCGTGAATTTGGAGAGTTACTTTGCAGAACTTCATTCACCCCACCGCTAAAATTGGCGCTAATGTCAGTTTCGGTGTCAATTGTTACATCGACGCCAACGTGACGATTGGCGAGAATTGCCAGATCGGCCACGGCGTCATCATTCATCCGGACACCGTTATCGGCGCGGGCGTGCGCATCGACGATCACACCGTCATCGGCAAGCGGCCCATGAAAGCCGCGGCCAGCGCCATCACGAAAGACGAAACTTTATCCGGCTGCGTCATCGGTGATCGTTGCATCATCGGAACGCTGGTCGTGATTTATCGCGGCTGCACGATTGAGCAAAACGTGCTGGTTGCGGATCTCGCTTCGGTGCGTGAAAACGTGCGCGTCGGCGAGTACACGATTGTCGGACGCGGCGTCACCATTGAAAACAAAGTCACGGTCGGCAAGCGCTGTAAATTGGAAACGGAAGCTTACATCACCGCGCTGTCGGAGATCGGCGATTACTGTTTCATTGCGCCGGAAGTCACTTTCACCAACGACAATTTTCTCGGGCGCACCAAAGACCGCTTCAAATATCACAAGGGCGTGACGATGAAAAACGGCGCGCGTATCGGTGCGAACGTTACCGTGCTCCCCGGCATTACGCTGGAAGAAGATGCGCTCGTCGCCGCCGGTTCGGTGGTGACGCGCAACGTGCCGGCGCGGAAAATCGTGCTGGGCAATCCAGCCCGTGTCTGGCGCGATGTTCCCACCGAGCAGCTTTTGGAAAATCAATGATTCGTCTCGTCACCGTCGTCGGCGCGCGGCCGCAATTTATCAAAGCAGCCGTTGTTTCACATGAGATTGCCAAACATTCCGACCTGCGCGAAATTTTGGTTCATACCGGCCAGCATTATGATTATGCAATGTCCGCGGTTTTCTTCAAAGAACTTGGCTTGCCCAAACCGCGTTATCATCTCGGCGTCGGCTCGAAGCCGCACGGCGCGCAGACTGCGGACATCCTCGCCAAACTCGAGCCGATTTTGTTGAAAGAAAAGCCGCACGGCGTGATCATTTACGGCGATACAAATTCCACCCTCGCCGCAGCATTGGGCGCAAGCAAATTGCACATTCCCCTTGCGCACGTCGAAGCCGGTTTGCGCAGTTGGAATCGCGACATGCCGGAAGAAATCAATCGCGTTGTTGCCGATCACGTTTCCGATATTTTATTTTGCCCGACTGCAACGGCGGTGAAAAACCTTGCCGCCGAAGGCATCCGTCGCGGCGTTTTTAATGTCGGCGATGTGATGCTCGACGCCGCGCTGATTTTTGGGAACCGCTCGAATCTTTTGCCGTGTTGGAATCTGGCCGCGAAAGAATATTTTTTAATCACCCTTCACCGCGCTGAAAATACCGACGACACCGCGCGACTTCAAAATATTCTCGAGCTTTTACTCGAACTGCATGCTCCGGCGATTTTCCCGTTGCATCCGCGCGTTAAAAACTTGTTATCGACCAAACGCGAGCTGCGCTCCATTCGAGCGCGATTGGAAGCGCAACCCAACCTGCAACTGGTGCAGCCGGTTTCCTATCTCGAAATGCTCGCGTTAGAAAAAAATGCGGCCGCCATCATCACCGATTCCGGCGGCGTGCAAAAGGAGGCGTTTTTCCTGCGCGTGCCGTGCATCACGTTGCGCAACGAAACTGAATGGGTCGAAACACTCGCCAACGGCTTCAATACGTTGGTGGGGGCTAATCGAAAAAAATTTTTAGCGGCCCTTGCTCAACTCGGTAAAACACAGACGCGAATCGCGAAGCAACGTGCTTCGCTGAGCCTTTTCGGCGGCGGCAAAGCCTGCCAACACATTGCAAAAATTTTGCGGCGAACATGGCGATGAGAATTTTATTTGTCACCGAACTCTGGCCGCCGCACGGTGGCAGCTTTATTTTAGATCAAGTCAAGGCCATCGCCCCTTTTGTTTCGGCAACGGTTGCGGTTTTAGCTCCGCATCCGCCCGGCTTCTCCCGTTATCGAAATCGACGTTTTCGTTTTGGAGATAAACCCGCGGCGCCGGAATTAACCGATGATATTCCGGTTTATTATTTGTGTTATCGCACCATTCCCGAACTCGGCAAATATCTCAATAGCATACAGGCGTTTCGTGCGCTGGCGCGTTTTCTTCGCCATCATCGCGAGCGTTTCGATCTCATTCATGCTCACTTTGCCTATACGGCAGGCTTTGCTGCCGTTCGCGCCGGACGGAGCTTAGGCCTGCCAGCGATCGTTACGGCGTATGGCAGCGATATTAACGTTTATGCCAAGCGGACCCCTAAAAACCTCGTGGCGGCGTCGTTCACGATTTGGGGATTGCGTCACGCGACCGCGCTCACCGCTCTTAGTCATGATCTTGCAACCAAGATAGAAACTCTTGGCGTCTCAGGCCGGAAAATAACCGTTATTCCACTGGGTATCAGCGAAACAACTTTTTTCCCGCGCGGCGATAAATCAACGCTGCGCCGGCAACTTCAACTTCCGGATAACGGCCATCTTTTTCTTTTTGTCGGTAA
>Ga0247727_10005339_pt1 | contig 26198 bp, 19 predicted proteins | sample WisWelCaveWW1625_FD_202498 | JGI IMG/M metagenome (GOLD analysis project Ga0247727, IMG submission 202498) | Biofilm microbial communities from Wishing Well Cave, Virginia, United States - WW16-25 | ecosystem: Environmental > Aquatic > Deep subsurface > Groundwater > Cave microbial mat | place...
TCATCCGGCTTTCCACGCTGATTCACCAATTGGCGCAATTCCTCGTCTTCCAATAAAAAATCATATAGCATCATGAAGAGGTTTTTTCGTGGCAAGACGCCGTGCAAACTCACCAGATAACCGTCAAGTATGTTCTTGAGAGAGCGAATGGATTCGGTTTTTTTGCGGGCAAGATTGTGATGATAGAGGCCTTCGACAATATAGTGAACTTGAATCTCGTCTTGTGCATGGCGGCTGTTGTTGGGAGGGGCGTTTTCAGGTTCTCCTAAAATCCAGGCATCGTAGGTTTTGCAAGCCTGTTGGTTGATTTTTTGGAACGTTTTCGGTTCGCGATGAAAGAGCATATCTCCCATCAAGCGTCTGATGACTTCGTGAGGCTTGTACCAGGGACGCTGGCGGGGAGGGTCGATCAAGAAAGTGCGGCTCAACAATTCTTCCAGCTTGTCGGTCTCGGCTTCTTCGATGACGCCGCAATTGGCCAGAATACGCAAATGCGCGGCGGCATAGAAGCGAAAAACGCAAACGTAAGGCAACACCTTACGCAAGCGCTTGGCCGTTTCAATTTTATTCGGGATCGCTTCAAGCGGCGCAAGATTGTCCTCACTAAGAATCTCCCTTTCGATGACGGGAATCACAAAGCTTGCGAAGGCCTCATCCGTGTCGAAAGCCGTAGGCGGCGCAAAATACTCCTCGTAAAGCCACGAAACCAAATTGACGATGCAGCGCGGATGCCCGTGTGAGATGCGTAAGATGTTCTCCGACCATTCTGCGTGGTCCTCATCGCTAAACGTTAGATTTCTTTCCTCGGTTTTGCGGTGCAAAATCTCCTCAATGATCGGTTTGCGAAAAGCGGAGAGCTCCACTGCTTCGAAGCGTACTCCTCGTCCGCCGCGCCACTCAAGTGGATAAATTCGTCCAAAGGCGATCATCGCGGGATAATAAGACGCCTTTTTAACGGCGCTGTGCAAACCCGGCAATAGCTCGTTACGAATGAAGGCCAAAAGCGCAGGAGGGAGTAGCTCAATGCAATCCAACAAAATGATAAGGCGTTTGTTCTGTTGCATGAGTTTGGCCGCCTCGATGCCGATTTGCTTTCTGAAATCTTTACTAACGGCATTGCCAGCGGGTATCATCAGGCGTTCGTAAATCCCTTGTTCAAAAGCTTCTATCGAGCTGCACAGGCTTGTGTCTTTGCGGCAGTCCAGTTGAATCAAATGGTATTGCAGCGAATTTTTCTCCACTTTTTTTGGATTTAGATTTTTCGGATTGAGAACTTCATTGAGCCGGTTTTTGAGCCGGCTCTTACCCATGCCACTTGGAGCGCAAATCATGAGTGAGGCCGCAAAATCCGTGGTCAGCACGGTACTGATGCGCGTTAGTTCGTTTTGTCGATTGGAGAAATCGGTTTCCTCGGCAAACTTCTCAAAGGATATACTATGGGGAAACTGGGGCTTGCGCGCTTCAGGAGTAATGATCTCATTGATCACATTGTGAAGGTCCTCGGCCAGCCTTTTCTCAAACTCCTCAAGAGAATCGTAGCGTTGATAAAGCAACTCGTAACGTTTTTCTATCTCTTGAAAGAATTGCTGCACGAGCTTTAGTTGATCCACGTCAATCTCGTCGGTTGCTTTCGGCTTCGTGCAACGATAGAGCATGATGTGCGGGCGACCTTTAACCTCCCACAACGCACTTGCATGTAAGTATTCAGCCTCAAACCCTGAGCGAGAGAGTTTACCGGTTTTTGTGTTCACTAGGTGAGGAAGGCTACCGAATCTAGTCCACAGAACTCCAAGGAATACATTCCACGTTTCAGGCTCTGTTTTTTCAAGTATCCGATCTTCAGGATTGCCCGGACCTGGTGGAACGCTTTTTATCCAATCCACCATCTCCAACTGGCAATCGCGATCTTTAAAAACTTTATTGAGATCCTTGATCACCTTTTCTGCGAGGTCGCGCTCCGCTTTGACATCCGAAGGCCACGCCACAAAGATGCGCAACACACGAATTGAATCTTTATCGCTCACAAGCAACTCCCAAATAAGTGAATAGGTTTATTGCTGTAAAACTTCCAGTCGGGCCGGCTGGGTTACTCCACCAACACCACCTTCCTCACCTTCACAAACTCTCCCGCGCGCATGCGTATGAAATAGACACCATTGCCGACCGGCCTGCCCGCAGCATTGCGCCCATTCCAAATCGCCACATGGTACCCCGCATCTTTAGACTCATTATCTACCAACGTCGCAATCAATTCACCGAGAAGGTTGAAAACTTGCAAAGTCACGCGCTCCGGCTTGGGCAAGGCAAATCGAATCGTCGTGGCGGGATTGAAGGGATTGGGAAAGTTTTGGCTCAATTCGAATGACGCAGGCGCAGCTTGCAACTCTTCATACTCGTCTTTCATCTTTCCCGCACGACTGACGACGAGCGTGAGTTGTTTGGGGTTTTCCGGGCCGCGTCCGGCGACGGAGTAGTGATTGTTCCGCCGCAGGTCTTGCGCGATCTGCAACGCTTTGTCGATCAACCAAACTTCATACTCGTTCGGCACGCTCGCAATGTCTTCGAACGCCAAACGCACTTCGTCGCGGATGTTGGTCTCGACTGCAAAATCCCATTCTTCGCTTTCGTTCAGCGCGGGCCGAAAGTCGGTGCAATACGTTTTGCTGAGGCGCGGCCATTCCGCGTGCGGAAAATAAACGGAAACGTATTCGCCCACGCCCGGCGGCTCGGGATGATCGTTCTCGTCCCATGCACGTGAAGCGCCTTCTCTAACGGCAATCCAATTGTCGTCGTCGCGCGCATATTGGCATTCGGCGAGAATGCGTATCGACCACAAAGCTTGCGGCACGGAAATGCCATTCGTCTTTGCCGAGCCGGCGCCCGTGCGCACCGGCGTGATGAACATCGTATCCGGCGCGGCGCTGAAAACCGCATAGCCTTCAAAACTCTTGAGCCGGGTGTTTTCATTTTGCAGATCGTTCGGAGCAAGCGGACCCTGCCATTGGCCGGTGTAGCGATAGAGTTCCAAAATATTTCCGTTGCGCGAAACCGGCTCGGCTTGCGCGGAAAAGTTGAAGGGATTGCCCGCCAAATTCCAGCCGGATCGCAACGCTATTTTAAAGCGCCCAGCCGTGTTCGCCGTTATGCCCGGCCCGGAGTCGATCACTTTGCCGGAACTGCGCACGATCAACCAAAAAGCTTTGCCCAACGCCATTTCAGCCGTAGCCGGAAACTCGGCTTTCGTCACGTTGCCGCCCGCGTCCGTGACCCAATCGTAAAAACGCCAACTCTTGTCATCGTACGCGCCGAGATCATCCGCCAACACGGCTTGCGGATTTTTATCATCGAGATCGAGCGGAACGGCAAAGAGACGATAACTGGTTTGCTCTGCGCCGGCGACTTCCAAATTTTTGCTGACGCCCGTGCCGCCAACACGCACGCGCAAAGAACTCCCGCCACTGGCAGGAAGCCGCGCGGGCACGCCATGAGTGTCGGTCGCGGCAACGAAAAATTCTACGCCGGTATCAACCATCAGATCGGCTGGAATAATAGCAGTAACAAAAAAAACCTGATTGACAATTTGTGTATCCACCGGCAGCGTTGCAAATGTCGATTGATCGCTTCGCCGCGCGCCAATTGCTGCCAAGCGAATCGCAAGAGGCCCTTGGTCATCACTGATGACAGCTCGAATCGTGTAAGGGACATTGACCATCGGCGTTGGACCAGGTTCGGAAGCGACCAAGCTGATTACCGGCGGCGCGCTGGCATAAATCCTAACTTGAAACGAGGCTGTGGTGACGCCGGCTTTGCCGTCATTGGCCGTGACCGTGATCACAGCCGTGCCGGTATCCCTCGGCGTAATCTGCAAAATCGAAGTGCCGGCAATTGCCGCAGTCGCAATCGTTGCCGCGGAGCTGGCCGCCGTGAAAGTCAGCGGATCAGCGTCCGTAAAAACCGCGTTCAAATCTTTTTCATAAACCCCGCTGTTGATTCCCAACGCGAGATTCGGCAAACTCTCCGGCGCGAGCACCGGCGGCGTGACCTCTTTGACGATCGTGACTTGAAAGACGGTATCCGCTCTTCCGCCTCTACCGTCATCGGCAGTGACCGAGATACTGGTCGTGCCGAGCACCGTCCCGGTTCTCACGTTGAGCAATACTCCCGATACCGTTGCCTGCGCGATGACCGGATTCGAGCTTACTGCCTCATAAGTCAGGAAGTCTTCATCGGGATCGATGAAGACGTTGGTCAGCTCGATCAATAAACGAAACGCGGAATCCGCTTGCACGAGCGTGACCGGCGGAATGGCATTTCTCACGGCCGGCGGAAGATTGCCGGCGGGCACAACATTGACGAAAAAGCTGTCCGCTGCGGTCTCACCAAATGAGTCGCTTGCGGTCACAATCACCATGGCCTTCCCGAGCGCCACCGGCCGCACGAACAAAGGGCCGTCGATGGCGACGCTGACGATTTTCGCATCCGAGCTGAACGCGGAATATGCGAGCGCATCATTGTTGGGATCGGCAAAAGTCGAATCGAGATTGAAAACCAACTGCGGCAGTGTGATGGGCAAGGTCTGATCCGGAATCGGATTCGTCACGGCCGGCGGCTGATTGTTTGAGCTGACGACGATTGAATCCGTTAAAGCAAGTGCGCCGCCTCGCAGATCTTTCACGATGAGACTGAGCTGCGTAATGCCTGCGTCTTTCGGCGTGATGATCAACAAGCTCCGGCTCACGCGCATGCTCGCAACATTCGTATCCGAGCTACTCACTGCAAAGAGTAAACTGTCGCCGTCGAGATCGCGAAAGTACGATTTGAGATCAATGCCGCTAGGCGGGTCGCCGCGACGAAATGCCAAGCGCGGAAACGGAAAGGCGAATTGCTCCGGCGGACGATTCGAGCCGTCCACGCCGAGACCGTACACTGCGGCGAGATTTAAAAACGGAAGAGTTTCCAAATGCGAGCCGTCAAAATTTGCGCGCAAAATGGCGGCATTGTTGGACCAATACACTTTGCGATGGACGAGATCCAAAGTCAAATCATTCGCGAGTCCGGTTTGATCCAAAAGGTCTTCATCATTCGTGCCGTCCAAATTAGCGCGGCGCAGGTAGCCGTCGGCGATCCAATAAATTTTTCCTTCCGAAATGTCCACCGCCAATGGCGCATTCTGTTGCGAAGGCTGCTCGATGATACTCTCAATCGAATCGCCGTTGACATTCGCGCGCTCGATCAAGCCTGTAGCGTCGTCATACCAATACACTTTGCCACCGCCCACCGCAATCCCCACGGGAAATACCACAGTCGTGTTGATCGTTTCGAGGTTACTGCCATCGAAGCTCGCGCGTTGAATCGCACCGGGAGAACGTTGCGCAGAGTTGTTGTTATTTGCGGTGGGATTCGCCGCCCAATAAATTTTTTGATTCGGAATATCGAGCGCAATACTCGGCACAATGAGCAAGCCGGAAAAATCGATGATCGCCTCTTGCCCGCTGCCGTCAAGATTGGCGCGTTGAATTTTGGGCGTGGTGGAGGCAAAATTTTCCGACCAATACATTTTGCCGGCGCTGAAATCAAGCGCGAGATCGAGCGGGTTATTGAGCAGCGCGGCCACGAGCGTTTCAAGCTCCGCGCCGTCGGCATTTGCGCGCTGAATGCTGCTGCGGCTGCGATCGGTCCAATAAACTTTCGTGAGCGCCGGCGGCTGCCCTGCGTTGGTGACGGTGACTTGGAAAGTATCACTCGTGGAGGACTCAGTTATGAAATCAAACGCCTCAACCACGACTTTCGCGCTGCCCACTGCCAGCGGCGTGACCTTGAGCACGTTGCCAGAGAATTGCACTTGCACGAACAGCTTGCTCGAATCCGAAGCGCTGGCAGAATAGGATAGATTGCCGCTCGCGTTGTCGAAATAATCATCCAACGCCAAGCGCAGAATCGGGCCGTCAACTGAGGTCGTCGTATCCGGCAAAGGCCGGATCAAAATCCCGGAAACTTCTTCGGTGATACTCAAGGTGCGATTCACCGCTTCATTGGTCAAATCGGCGATTTGCCCGGAAGGCCATGTGACGCGAATAGAATCAATGCTCGCCGCATCGCCCAAGCCGAACTCGGAGAGCAAGCTGTTTTGGCTGCGAAAACTCGTTTGTGTCGTAAGCTGTCGCATTTGCCAAACCGGCTGGCCGTTGATCGAGACCTTCACTTTTACAATAGCGCCAATCGCTGCCGCGTTTGAGCTCGTGCCCACGCATTTGATCTTCACCCAATTATTGCTCGTGCCTTCGTTGTGATACAATAGCCGGTCGGAGCCGGAGGTCTGCGTGGTGACGAACAAATCCACGTCACCGTCGTTGTCATAATCTTCCCATGAGCTGCCGTGCGAGTTCACGAACGGCTTGCTCTCGATCACGTGATTAACCAGGCGAATGAAGTTGCCCCGTCCGTTGTTTTGATATAAGCGATCGCCGGTGCCGAAAAGATTGGCAACGAACAAATCCTCGTCGCCATCGTTGTCGAAATCGCCCCAGCTTGCGGAAGTGGAATAGAGTGAGTCATTCGCGACGGGTGTGGCCGTGATCTTGGCGAAGCTGCCGTTGCCGTCGTTGCGATACAGTGCATCGTTCTGGCCGCCGTCCGTGGTGAGCAACAAATCCCAATCGCCGTCATTGTCATAATCCGCCCAACTACTACTGGCCGTTTCGAGGCTCTCGCTCGTAATGGTTGGATTATTTATTTTCGTAAAACTACTACCGTCTTCGTTGCGATACAAATAATTCGGCGCATTGAAATTGGCCACGAACAAGTCGAGATCGCCGTCATTGTCGTAATCCACCCAATTGCTGCTGCGCGAAGCGCCGCCCTCGGTTGCCATAACGCGCGTTGTGATTTTTGTAAACCCGCCGTTGCCTTCGTTGTGATAGAGCAGGTTCAACGCGCCGCCGCCGCGCGCCACGAACAAATCCAACCAGCCGTCGCGATCGTAATCCGCCCAGCTTGCGCATTGTGAATTGCCGCCATCCTGCGTGATGACGAGATGGGTGAGCTGCATGAAGTTGCCATTACCCAAATTGCGATAGAGCACATTGCTTTGTGTGTCGGAATAGACCACGAACAAATCCAACCAACCGTCATTGTCATAATCCGCCCAGCTTGCGCCCGCGGCCACGCCGCTCGCGTTTGCAATCGGCCCGGAAGTCATTCTTGTGAAATTGCCGCCGCCTTCGTTGTGATAAAGAAAGTTCGGCGTGATGAACGCATCCTGCAAGCCGTCATTGTCATAATCACCCCAAGCGCAAGCGAGGCCGCCCGCCTCGGTGACAAGGGGATTGCCGGCATCGGTGACGCGCGTGAAGGTTTGGGCGAAGAGGTTGGTGGTTGATAAGAACACCGCTGCCAACAAAACTGTAATCACCTTGACGGCTTGCACCTTGTCAAGCCAACGCCGCGGTGATTGGCTATAAGCTTTCAAAAATCGCATCGCCTTTCGCCTGTTTTGAAAATGAGAACGTTGCCGAAGCGGTCGAGAATGAAATTCTCGTCGTAATGCTCGACGAGCGCGTAGAGGCCGTAAAATTTTCGCCCACGAATGAATTCGTTGAGGTCGAGCTTGAAAGCTTTTTTGGGCGAGTGGCGCGAGGTGTTGCCGCGCAAACGAAAACCGACTTGCTCCAGCGTGTCGCCGGCAATGACCTCGTTTTGAAAAATGACGCGGCACGGAAACAGGCTGTCGCTCTCCGCATTGGCCGGATTCAAAACGTAGCCGAGAAACGCTGGCGCAATTTCAACTTTGATCACGGCAACGACGCTGCTCGCGAAGATTTTCGCGCTCTCGGTGCGGTAGGAAGATTGCGCATATATAGCGGACGGCGAACTCGCCAGGCTCAAAAGGAAAAGAGCTATTCGCGGCACTGCAAAAAACTGCGGCATTCGCTTGCATGCACTTTCTTTCATGTTCAAACTTCTTCTGCCAAGACATGATTGAGCATTTCAAATCACATTGAACGTGTCATTCAGGAGGAATCCTTTTGAGCACTCGACACAACTCTCAAAACAAGCTGTGTGCCGAGCACTAGAAAAGATTCTTTCAGAATGACATTTTTAGAGGCAGTCGATGCAATCAAACCAAACTATTTCGGCGGATCGGGCGCCTCCGGCAAGCGCGACAGGCCTTCATCTCGAAAGTGGATTCAGTTTGGCCGAGCAAGCGTTGCGCTTCCTCAGCGGATTGGCCGAGGAGGAGTTTGCGTTGAACCAGGTCTTCGCACATCCTGCCGCGCGCACGCATATCGCCCTTCAGCCACGCAGCCGAATCGAACGGCTCATTGTTGCCACACGCAGCCAACAAGGAAACCATTGCCATGGCCAACAGCAGCGCGGTCTTCGCCATGACGCGCGTGCTGCTTTGCCTATTCGTTTTGCGAATCATCGTGTATCTACTCGTGGGTTGGATTGTGTTTCTTAGGTGCGCAAGCTAAACGCTTCATGCCGCGGACTCACGCGACACGTCCCATCCGGGGAAGCCAGAACCGCCCGTGGCTGTCGTGCGCTTCGCGCCCCAGTACGTGCGTTTCGGCGTTCACGCCATGGTGACGATGATCTTGCCCTTATGATCGCCAGTGCCAAAGAGCCGAAACGCTTCCGGCACCTCGGCGAGTTTGTACGCCCTGTCAATCACCGGTACCAGTTTGCCGGCTTCAAATAGCTCATTCATGTAGCCAAGATCCTTGTTTTGCTTCAAGCCAACCATGCGCACGTGCTTGTGGGACAACCGCGATATCAACGGACTCAGGACTAGGGCCTGCAGCAGGCGCGGTATGCTGCCGCCGACGGTGACATAGGCGCCGTTGGGATTCAGTGCCCGTGCGTAGGCAAATGGCGAACGGTTGGTCTTCACATCGAGAATCAAGTCATAACATTTGCCACCGTTCGTGAAGTCTTCCTTAAGGTAATCAATGACGTGATCCGCGCCCATGGCACGCAACATGTCCAGTTTGCCGGGCTTGTCGACCGCGGTCACCTCGACGTCGTAGAGTTTGGCGATCTGCAACGCGAACGTACCAACGCCACCGCCTGCCCCGTTCAGGAGCAGCTTTTGGCCGGACTGAATCCGGCCCACGTCGATGAGGCCCTGCACCGCGAGCATGCCGGCCTGCGGAATGGCCGCGGCTTGCTCGAAGGTCATACGCGGCGGTTTGCGCGCGAGGCCCGCTTCCGGCGTACAGGCATATTCCGCGAACGCGCCGAAACCGCTCATGGATAAATCACCGTAGACCTCATCACCCGGCTGGAACGCCTTGACGTCTTCGCCAACGGCTTCAACACGCCCGGCGATATCGCAGCCAATGATGCGCACCCTTGGTGTGAAAAGACCATTGAGAATGCGAATGAGGAACGACGTACCCCGAAGCATCCCCCAGTCCCAATCGTTGATGGACGCGGCATGCACACGAACCAGGACTTCATCGGCTTTGGGCGTGGGCTTGGCCACGTCCCTCAGTTCCAGGACGTCGGGCGTCCCGTAGCTTTCCATGACAACTGCTTTCATGAGTGCGTCTCGATGCTTGTAGATCTCCCACCTCACTCCGACTCTGCATATACGCTTGTGGTATGCCAACGATGGAGGCGGCATAACACAAGCTTAGGTTTGGTTATTATGTTCCAAAGTGACAAAATCCCTATCCTTTCGCCAAGAGTTATATTCAGGCAGATTGAAGAGCACGTTTTTCCCACTGTTCGACGTTTACACCTTTAATCAAAAGCCAAAAGGGAAATAACACTTCCCCCAAAAACGTAAACCAGACAATTGTCCCTTCGAACTTTGGAAAAAGAAAGAATGCAAAAGAATCTATCAGATAGCCCAAACATGCAATCATCAACAAGACGCCCAAAAGCCTGGGTAGGAAACCCGACTTAAAAACTAAATAGCCCATAGGCAGGAGCCAAAGGCCCCAGAATACCTGGGCGACACCAATCCCTTGTGCGTGTAGATCAAGAAAGAACATCACTTGAGCCTGCAATTGATCCGCCGTGAATGCCTTCAAGTGGTCGGCACCGCTCAGTAGCAACAGCACAGCAAGATGGTTCATCTCATTGATGAACGCGATGGGGATGGCGAGCATGTTAAATATGACCATCAGCAAAGCATGCGTTTTGTTGACGGGTTTGAGCAACTTGTACAGGACGAGTAGCAACACGATATAGAACAGCAGGCCGATCAGCCAACTGACAATGCCGCTGCGGAATAGCCCTTCAGAAGCCATGATATTGCTGGCCGTTGTTGCTGCATCTCCGGGAACAATGATTTTGGAGGGGACATAAAAGAACCCGAAGGCGTGGAATGGCATCGAAAGTACATACAGGAACCCCGCAAGCCTTGCGGTCCTTTGGATTGGATTCATTTTTTCTTTGGCAGTCATCGTTTCTTCTCCTTTTGACTATTCCGAGCTTGGTGGAATATTACGCTTACAGCATAGCCGCCAGTTGGAATTGATGCCAATCTCCGAAAGTGTCTTTCACATGGTTATTTGTAGATCAGGTCGCTTTCAATCTGCAGGCTGGCAAAACCTAACATTACCTCGGCGGATCGGGAGCCTCCGGCAAGCGCGATAAGCCTTCGTCTTTGAAAATTAAAAAGGCCGCAACCGCGCCGGCAACCAATCCGCCGCCGCCGATCCAATACCATTTCTTGTCGCTCTTCTTTGCGCGCTGCGCTTTGATCTTATTCACCAACTCGACAAATGCCGCGGGGTCTTGTTGCTCATCCGGTGAAAAATTCGGGCGCAGATCGAGCAAACTCTCCACGGCTTTCTCCGCTTCATTTTCAGAGCCGAGTTGCAAACGCGCGAGCGCTTCGAGCTTGTGCGCGCGCAATTGCTGCCGCGGTTCGAGAAATTGCGCCGCCGGGCATTGCTGCAACAGCTTGAGCACTTCATCGTACTCCCGCAAATCGTATTGATCCTCCGCGCGCTCGAGCACGGCCGCGCAGGGGCTTTGTTCTTGCGCCGTAGCGGTTGCCATCAAAAGCAAAAGCATTGAGAATTGTAAATTGAAAATTTTAAATTTTAAATTTTCAATTCTCAATTTAAAATGCTTTTCACTGTTTACGAATCTGCTCTCTCTCATAAGGAATCTCCTCTCCAACCACTTGTTGCCATTCTTTCTCGGTCAGCTCGCGCTTCACGTATTTGAGCGAGAGGTCGACGAGCGTTGCGGAATTGCTCACCCACACTTGAATGCTCTTATCCGAACACGCGGTGGCGAGGCGCTTGCCTTCGGGACTAAACGCCACGGCCCACACCCATTCTTGATGCGGCAATTGAATCTCGAGTCCCTCGTTGTGTTGCGCGAGATGCCAAATGCGCGCGGTGCGATCCGCGCTCGCCGAGGCGAGCACATTGCCGTGCGGACTGAACGCGACGTCATTGACGCTGCCCGTGTGGCCGCGTAACTTCTTCGGCTCTTGGCCGAGCGTGGTCATGTTCCACAAACGAATGAGCGCATCATCGCCGCCGGTGGCGAGCGTGCGGCCATCGCTGCTGAACGCGAGCGCGAGCACGCGGCTTTCATTGCTCAACACGGCCGGCGCTTCATCGTTCGCGCTTATCACTTGCCACAAACGCACCGTGCGATCATTGCTGCCCGAAGCGAGAATTTTTCCATCGGGACTAAAAGCCACGGCGCGCACGCTGCCTTGATGGCCGTTGTGCATAGTCGCAGCATGCGTTTGCGTATTCCATAAAACAACCGCTCCCGAGGCATCGCCCGCAGCGAGCCATGCACTGTTCGGGCTGAATGCGACGGACCAAATGCGCGCGCGCGGCTCGTGATAAATTTGCAACGTAGTTTTGCGCTCGCGTTGCCAAAGATGCACGGTGTGGTCGTCGCTGCCCGAAGCGAGCAACAATCCATTCGGCGCGAAGGCCACACTGCTCACGCGCGCTTCGTGACGATAAAGCGTCGTGATGCCCTGTTGTCCTTGCTCCAATTGCCACAACACGACCGAACTATCCGCACTGCCCGATGCGATCCATTCGCCGTCGGGGCTGAAGGCAACGGACTCGCCCCAATCTTGATGGCGGCGCGAAACGAGCGGGCCGCCCGCGGGTTCGAATCGCGGACGCATCAACGCATTGCGCAGCGCGGCATAAATTTCATTCTGCTCGCCCGGGCCGCCGTTGTTCACATTCAAATAATAAGCGCTGCGCGCGATGAGCACCGCAAGCGTGTCGTTCGGCACGAGCGAAGATTGCGTGGCGAGCAGCAAGGCGGTCGAGAGCCGGCGCAAACGTTCGGCAACGAAACGCAAACTATCCGCGCGATTTGCTTCCCATGCCGCAATGCCGCGCAAGCTATCGGCGCGTTGCGCCAACTCGACCGCGCGACGTTGCAACGCCACGGCTTTCAGCCTGCGCTCTTCCGCAACTTGCGCGAGATGCACTGCCACCTTGCGCGCGGAATCGGCTGCGGCGCGAGCCGCGGCTTCGTCCAAACGCGCCTGTTGTTCTGCGATGCGCGCGCTATCGGCTTTCATTTGTTCGCGCACAGCATGCTCACGCGCTGTTTCAGCCTCGGCTTTCTGAAATTCCGCGCGGCCATAAAGCACGAATGCCGTCACGGCAGCGAGCGCGGCAAACAATCCCACGAACGCGAGCACCACGGCGCGGCGGCGCAAACGACTCGCGGCGAGCGCTTGTTCTTCCGCGCGTTTGCGTTGCTCCTCCGCGAGTGCTTGCGCTTGCTGCAACTCGCGTTGGCGAACGGCTTCTTTCTCGGCAATCTCCGCGTCGCGCGCGACTTGGCTTTTTTGTAGAAAGGAAATCGCGTTCGCGTATTCCGCGTGATAACGCTGCGCCCACATTTCATTCGGGCGATTTTCTTTTTGCCATTGCAATGCGATTTGCAAATCCGGATCGCGCCACAAGCCCGCTTGTCCGGCTTTATTGAGCGCCGCAGTTTCGGCAAGGCGGCGATAGGTTTGCGCGGACTTGGCTTCTTCTTCCACCCACGTTTTCAAACGCTGCCAATTGCGAATCAAACTCTCGTGCGAGATGTCGATGAGCGTATCAGCGCGCAGAGGAACTTCAGAAGGCGGCATCAAAAACGTGCGACCGGGTTTGCGAAACGTCTCAATAACGTGCGCGACTTCTCTTTCCTCGGCTTCCGCCAAAGCGCTCGCTTCGCTCAATGAAGTGGGGCGGCGAATCTCACGATTGTCTTCGCCCTTCTCCGTGAGCGCTTTGAAAAGTCTTTCTGCAATCACATGGCTGCGCGGCGAGAGCAGTTCATGATAGGCTTCGTCCGCGTGAAAGGAGAGCGCATTCGTCATGCCGCCGATAGCTTCGTAATGCGGCAGGTCAATCGCCTCGTTGCCGCGATGAGGGCGCGCCCAATAATCCCATGTGCGCATGAGCGCGTGCTGCAAGATCGGAAGCTGATCGGGATTATCGCCGACGTCATTCAACAAGCGATTCACGAGGCGGGGGGTGATCTGCGCGCCGCCCACGGCAATCGGACCGGTGATGGCTTGGCGGCGTTGATCGCGCGTCATGCGAGGGATGAGATATTGGCTATCGTTGATGGCCTCGGGCAGATCGCGGAACTGCGCGCAATCGCCGAGATAATCCGAGCGCATGGTGAGCACGACGTAAATCGGAAGGCCGTCGCGTTGCGTCGCGGTGAGAAATAATTTCACGAAGGCCGCGGCTTCGTTCTCGCCTTCAATCGAAGCCGCGCTTTGTTTAAAACGAAACAGCTCTTCGAATTGATCGATGACGAGCAAAACTTTTTCGCGCTCGGGCAAACGCGCTTCTTCGACGGCTTCGATCAAACCCATTTTGCCGCGGCGCAACGTCGTTTCGGTGAAGCGCTGCTCGACCTGCGCCTCGCTGCGTTGCGCGGCAAAGACCTCGGCTTCATTCAACGCGAAGGCCATGTTCGCAATCGGCGCGTTGCCGGGGCGGAACACGGCGATGCGCCAATGCGAGCCGGCTTTGCTCATGAGCCCGCCGTGCAATGCCGGCAGCATGCCCGCGCGCACGAGCGAAGACTTGCCGCTGCCCGAAGTGCCGACCACCGCGAGAAAACGATGCCGCCGCAACCGCGCGAGCAATTCATCGCTCTGGCCTTCGCGTCCGAAGAAGAGATGATTCTCGTGCGCCTCGAAAGGCCGCAGGCCGGGAAAGGGGTTGAAAATTTTTGATGATTCGTTCATCAATAACTCGCGCTATGCTCGTTGCGGGTTGATTTGTAACTCTCTCACGTTGTCATTCTGCCCCGAAAACGGCGCCTCGCGCTGGGAAGACCGTCGAGCACGAGGGAAGGTTTTTGCAGGATGATATTACAACAGTGGGCATTCCAAGTTTTAAGTGCGACAGTGCGCGGCATCAAATTTCAAAAGACGCTAAAAGATTGCAAGGCTCTTTACGCCAACAGCCATTGCCAAATCGGTTGATAGTGAATGATCTTGTCTTCGAAAGACTCGCTGCCCGATTCGTCCGCGGTCAGAATCACGCCCTCGGTTAAATTGAGATGCGTGATCGCCGACAATAGTCCGTCGATTTCGCGCTTCTTCGTTTTCGCCTCGCTCAATTTCGCGCTCACCTGTATCGCGGCCTCGACTTTCGTTTCCGTGCGCGTGATGAAATCCGTTTCCAAGCCGCGGCCGTTTTTCCAATAGAACAATTCTTTGCCGCGACGCTTGAGTTCGATGGCAACGAGGTTTTCGAGATTGCGGCCATAGTCTTCGGAAAAGCGAAACGCGACCGCGTCTTTCAGGCCCAAATCAATCGCATAAACTTTTTTGGGATTGGCGAGCTGCTTCTTATATGAGTAATCAAATTTGGGCGACTGAAAAATCAGACCGGCGTCTTCGAGAAATCCGGCGTACTCCGCGATGGTGCCCATGCCCATCTCAACGCTGCCGCGCACGCCGCGCTGGCTCAATAGATTCGCATTGTTGGTCAAAAGATAAACCGCTAGCTCTTTCAGTTTTTGGTGATTGGCGTTGAAGCGGGCGACGAGGTCTTTGTAAAGAATGTCTTCGAAGTATTGATTCAACAAGCGGCGTTTAAAGTCCGCGGGCTTCGCGAAAATTTCCGGAAAGCCGCCCGAGGCAAAGTACTCATTGAAATGAAAACGCAGCGTGTTCGTGCTTGTCGTCGAAAGCGCTTGCAGGTTCGGCGCCTCCAAGCCGTGAAACGACAGATACTCTTTGAAGCTCAATGGGAAAACTTCGATAGTCAAGTTGCGTCCGGTCAGCAGCGTGGCATATTCTTTCTTGAGCAAATAAGCGGAAGAGCCGGTGACAAAAAACTGCATGTTCTTTTTCAAGTCATACCATTTACGAATCCAACTCTCCCAGCGATCTTGGCGATGAACTTCGTCAAGAAAAATCCACGTGCCGGATTGCGGACCAAAAGCGGTTTGATAGGCTTCGAAGATTTTTGTCAAACCGACTTTTTCAAGCGACAAGTCTTCAAAGTTCACCAGCAGAATTTCTTTGGGCGAAACTTGTTTGGTGTGCAGCAGCCAGTCAATGACTTGATAAAAGAGCGTAGACTTGCCGCTGCGACGAACGCCCGTCACGATTTTGATTTGTCGCTCCTCCGCCAAACCGATCAGCGTATCCGTGTAGGGCAGGCGGCGGATGCCTTTTAATGTGGCTGGAACTTCACCCGTTTCCCACCAGGGATTCCAGTCGGAAAGAGTTTGAATGATCTCGGATTTTATTTTTTGCAAAATCGCACTCCGGGCTGTTCGCTTTTTCTGCAAAATCGCACGGCGCGCGGTGCGATTTTCCAAATGAAGCCTTTAATCTAACTCGGGCAACTGCCACGCCTCTCGCAAACGCGCATACTCTTCTCGCGGCAATTGCGCCAACACCGGCGCGGCTTCGCGACGCAGCCATTTAATGATCGTCTCCATTTCAGCGCCGTCCATCGCCGTGCAGCCAATCGTCGGCTCCGTTGCACTGCTCCAAATGTGGAGGAAGATGCACGAGCCATAGTCTGGCCGACGCGGTTTCGTGTTGTGCTCGACAAACACGCCGAGGCCATAATCGTGTTTGATCAAAAACATTTTCTCGGAAGATTGCCAATCGCTCGCGCCGAGCTTTTGGCGATCGACCAGCGCATTGTAATGCTGCGAAGCGCCGTCATCCACGCATTCGAGGCCTTCAGTAATTTGCACGTAGGGAAAATGCAAGCCGGGCGTTTCTTTTTCCGAGGCAAAGCCGAACGCGGCGCTCAATGCAAACACGCCGGCCGGGCTGCGGCCATCGCCTTCACGTTTGAGCGGATGATTCGCCGGAATATTCGTGTGTAAGCCCTCGCCCCAACCCAAACCGGAACGACCGACGACAATAGCAACAGGCTCGTCGACTTTTTTCCACGCTGAAGATTTTTTCTCGCGTTGAAATTTGTACAAGAGACCTTGCGTGGCTTCATAAGAAGGTGTGACCACGAACAAAAGCTGCCGGCACGAAGATGGAATCGGCGAGCCGTTATCTCCGACCAAAGCCGGCGCCGTTATTATGAGCAGCAAGGCGCAAAACGACTCTCTTGCTGCAAGTGATCGAGCCCGTTTGGGCATTAGCTTTCTTTCATCCTGCATTGACAAAAGCAAAGACAGAAAATGAAGGGTAGGAAAATAGCGTCGGACTTGCGCCTCGAAGCGGGTGAGGCGAACTTGCCGTGCTCATTTTTTTGCCATCTATCTTTCTGTCTTCAGTTTTTTATTACTTCTTTTCCGCTTTCGCCGGCTCTTTCAGCTCGACCACCACGGCGCGAATCTCGGTGTCGCCCGCGTTCTCATTCGCGTGCGTGACCGGCTCCAGCCAACGCGCTTCGCCGGTTTTGCCCTCGGTCGTGACCGTCTTGCCGTCCGGGAAAGTCGTCATCATTTTGCCGCCGCCGCTCATGAGATATAGTATGTGGCCGGGATGCGAATGCATGCCGATCTTCTCGCCGGGTTTGGCCACAACCTCGAGCACGCGCACACGATCATTTTCCAATAAGACTTTGACGTTCTGCGGCGCGACTTTGACCATGTCTTGCGCCTGCGCCGTGCGCGCGGCAAATGCCAATGCGATGAGGGTCAACAGAACACCGAGCATGACGTTCTTTGAGACTTTCATGATTGATACTCCTCTGTTTGATTTGGAACCTCGCGGAAGGTTCGAGCTAGAACTATTTTGTAAAAGAGGTTTGATTCAAGACTTGCAAATCTCATCTCGTCTAGGTGAAGCCTCGCCTCCGCTTGTTATTCTGCAAAAATCCTTTTCAGCGCTGGGCACAAACTCCAAATGAACCGTGTTTCCAGGCTGAAAAAGATTCCTCCTGAATGACAAACTTGGAGTATGACTTCGAAATTCAAACGGCATTATTTCGCCGCGGCCAGCGCTTGCAAAAACGGTTGCAGCGTCTCGGGCGAAAACTTGTCAAAGTTTTTAATCACCATCGCCTCGTGCGTGCGGAAGCGTTGTTTGAGCGGCGTATCCGGCGCTGCGATATAAACGAGATTGGCGAGCATCGGCTGCGCGCGGCCATAGCCCGGGGCTTTGATGAGATCAAGCATTTTAGTGCGCACCCATTTGTCACTCGCCTGGCCGTAGAAAATGATTGCGGCATCGCACATCGTCAAGCCGGTTTTGTGCGCCTCACGCATCTCGGTCTCGTCGCCCTCGAACGTGGAGGGCGTCACTTCGAAGCCTTGATCGAAGAGAAAGGCTTCGAGATCGTTCGTGGCTTCGAAATCGATTTGATCGCAGATGAGATAGATGCGCCGGCGGCTCGAGGGCGTGGAAGCAGTAATCGGCGGCTCGGGTTTGGGCTTGGCGGTGAGCTTGTCTTGTATCACGGTCTTCAATTCTTCGAGCGGCGTTTGCAACATGTCGGCGCCTTGCTGCGCTTCCGGAGCATTTTTCAGAAAGCCGATAAACTCTCCCTGACGGAGGTCGCCCGGCTCCAGCCCCACCGGCATCCAAATCAAGCGCGAGAAGGATGACTCGCCGCTGCGTTCGGCGGCCAGCTCGTTTTGCAAATGCACGACGGAGAAAAGCTCGCCTTCGGGAATGATGCCGTAATTCGCGCCGATCAAATGCACCGAGATTTTGCTTTGGGAAAGATACGCGCGCACCGCGGTTTTAAACGACGCGCCTTCAAGCGGCAGCGGCTTATCGGGAAGAATAGTATAACCTTGATGTTCGAACTCGCGCGTGAGTTTTTCGCGCTCGGTTTTGAGATCGGAAGTGGTTTCGGCCAGATAGATCGCCGGCCCGGCGGGTTTGACGGGATCTTTTTTCGCCGCGCCCCCGTTAGAATTTTTCATGGTATCCAGCATCAAGCGCAGATGCCAGGCGAGGTCGTCTAAGATGGACAAAAAACTTTGGAAGGCTTGCGGCCCAAAATCCTTGCGATACTCTTTGGGCTTGCCCGTGGCTTTATCGACTTCATAAAACTCATAGCCCAACATGCCGCGCACTTCCTCGGGCTGCTTGTCGCGCGGCACGAGCGTCTTGAGCACTTTGAACACGCGCGCTTTGTCGCCGATCACGAAGCCTTTGTTGCTCTCCGCGCTCTTGATGAACTCTTGCAGCTCTTTCAAGCACCACGAAGAATTCACGTAGCGCGGCGTCATCACCGAAACGAGAATGGCGGCGTTGGAAAATTGTTCGACCAGCGTCTCGCTGAAAATGTCGTTGCCTTGCAGCTTTTGGTCGCGCCAAATTTTCGGCTTGTCGCCCAGCAACTCTTGCAAGCGCAGCTCGAGCGCGTGATGAAATTCGTCGATCCATCCGCGCTGTTCTTCAGTAAGCGTTTGGTTGTCGATGTGCGCGTAGCTGATGAAGATATCGTTTTTGAAGTCGGGGACGTAGGCCATTGAGGACTCCGGCGCGCAAGCGATTGATTGAGTTGCCGCGCTTCAGATGAACGCGCGGGTTTGCTTTGCGCCAAACAAAGTAGCGATTTGACCGGGAATGTCAAGAAAAAATTTTCGGTTGCTTCGATTCAAGCCGATGGGTACATTTGTGCGTAAACAAAGGCCGTTTATGATTGCAATACAGAAGAGACAAGAGCGACTTCGGCAACGCTGCCAGAAGTTAAAAGAAGCCGATCAAGACTTGGTCGACGTCATCCAGTTTGGGTCTTCGGTTTATGCGCCGGACTTGGCGCGTGACATTGATCTGCTCGTGACGACGCATGCGAAGAAAGATGAAGAAGTGTATTGGGATATGTTTTCGGATTTGGATCTCGGCGTCGATGTGCTCATACGCACGCCCGAGCAGCCGATGGGAAAAGACATTGCGGCGAACGTGTGGCTCTTGGGAAACGTGCTCTTTGGAAGCGGAGAGACTTTGAAAAAAGCGGAGGTGTTTATGGAAATTCCAACCTTTGAACGCGCGCGCAAAAGTTTGCAAACCGCGGATGATATTTTGGCACTGGCACAGCAGAAGAAGGATCCAATATTGCGAGACGAGCATTATCGCGTCGCATTCGACCGCTTGTTTGACGCGAGCCGCTATGCGGCCATGGCTTTTTTGAGCACGGCCAATTCACGCTGGGGGCAACTGCGCCATGCGCTGCCTCACCCGTTCAACGAACAATTCCGCGGCTTCATCAACACGCTGCACATTCAATACAGCTACGACGGCAATTATCCGTCAAACGATCCCGACGCAGCGTTCGCGCAATGGCGACAGGAAGTCGAACAGTTCATTGCAAACTTGGAAAAACTTCAAACCACAATGCCATAGCCATGAACACTGCTCTGCTAACTCAAACCCTGCCGCGCTCCGCACAAGCGCCGGAGCGTTTCACCTACAGTGAATTTTGCAGCCGCATTCACGAACAAAAAGCCGACCTCATTCACGGGGAAATTTTTATGGCCTCGCCTGCTACGATTAAACATGAAGATTCCGTTGATTTTCTCGGCGCCGTGCTTCGCGTTTATGTGAAAAGAAAAAAGCTCGGCATCGTTGTCGGATCCCGAGTCGCGATGAAGTTGAGCGAGGAAGATGCGCCCGAGCCGGATTTGATTTTTGTGCGCCAAGAGCGCATGTCGTTGCTCGGCAACACGGAAATCTTCGGGCCGGCGGACGTTGCCATCGAAATGATTTCTCCTGGCAGCCGCCGTTTGGATGCAGTGGAGAAAAAAGAATTGTACGCTGCGTTCGGCGTGCCGGAATATTGGCTGATCGATTTACAGAGGCAGGAGGCGCACTTCTGGCGCAATGAAGGCGGGGAATGGAAAGATCTGCCGATAGACGAGCACGGCATTTTCCGCTCCTCGGCCATTTCCGGTTTCTGGCTGCGCGTGGATTGGCTCTTCGCCGCGGAGCAACCCGACGAGTTCGAGATCGTTCAAATGATCTTGGCGGGCGATCCGAAAGATTTGTGAGCCGTGGTTTGATAAAACAAGGTGCACGGCACAATAACTTCCGCTGTCCTTCGCGGTGTACGTTGCCCAAACTCTAAACCGCCGCCGCCGCAATTTCTCCTTCCGTCTTTTTCTCCTCTTTCTTTGCCATCACTTCCGTAACGTACACACCGACTTCGCGCTGCAGAATTTCTTCCACGCGCGTGGCGAATTTGGTATAGGCTGCCGCGTGCGTGGGATATTGCTCGCTGCCGTAATTTCCAATCAATTGCACGAACTGCCAGCCCTCGGTTTTGAGCGCCTCGAGATGTTGGCGATAATGCCGCCACCGCTCGCCGAAGCGGAAGAACTCTTCCACCGCGCCGCTGATCGCGACGAGCAAACCGAGAGCGAACACGACCCATTTGACCTCAAATTCACTTTCACCCACTTTGAGCTTATCAAAGCTCACCAACGCGGGAATCAACACGCCACCGATGATCGCGGTGAGCCGCAAACGAAAATACCAGTTCTTCGTGTGCTTGGCGCGGCCCGACATCCATTTCATTTGATCGAGCCATCGGCCTTGCAACGCGGTCTTTTTTATCTCATCCAAAGAAAGGGTTTGCAACAAAGCTTGGAGATCGGGTTTGCTGGTCGCATTCATTGCCATAACTCAACTCCTAGTTAAAAGAGCATGAAGTTTGGAAGAGAGTGCAGCGGCGTCATGAGCCGCAACCACGTGCATTAAAGCTGAAGGAGCGGACGCTAGTTCATCGGCGAGCCGTCCGGTGCCGGCTGCAACCAACACCGGCCGGCCGATTTGCAAACTGAGATTCACATCCTGGCGCGAGATTTCTCCGCCGTTGATTAAGAGCGTGAGCGAAGGATGAGATTGCGCTAGCGCGCGTGCGCTTTCGCAGAGCCACGCGGATTCGTCGCCCCACTTATTGCCGGGGACGAGAAGAAAGTGCGTGTGATAGGGATCAAGCTCTGCACGCGCTACTGCGTTGTCATTTCCGGGCCAGCGCACCATGCGTTCGACCGCGACGCCAAGCAGGGGAAAACTTAATTTGCCCTCGGCATATATTTTTCCCATTAAAGCGATGACGCCGGATTGCGTTCCGCCATCGATGAGCGCCGCGCCCAAACTCTCCGCAGTTTCTGCGGCTACGCGCAGGACGCTTTGAATGCCATACTCGTGATGCCTTTCGAGGCCGGCCGCGCCGCCGACCAAAACAAGCGTGGGACAGGGAACGTGAATCCCGAGAGCATGGAAGGCTTCGGTAAGTTCCGCGCGATGATGCACACATAACGCCGGGGCTTGATGCCCGTTTGAAAAAGTGATGGTCTCGGGTGACATGATTTGCCAATCAGAGCACTCGCAATGCGCAATTCGACTTCAATTCGGCAACGCCTGCGTCGCCGCGTTCTTCACATACTTCTCAAACCATTCGAGATTGCGTTTGAGGGAGAAGAGTTGGTGATTGCGTTCGCCGAAGCCGTGCGCTTCGCGCGGGTAAATGTCGAACTCCACGGTTTTATCGAGCAGCTTCATCGCCGTGTAAATTTCCCAACCTTGTCCGATGGGCACGCGGTCGTCTTTATCGCCGTGCGAAATGAGCAGCGCGGTTTGTGATTTCTCCACGTGCGCCATCGGCGAACGATCCCACACCAACGGCATATTTTTGTAGACATCGAGATTCCAATGCACCATCGAGTTCTCTTGTGGAATGTCGGAGGTGCCCGTGAACGAGAGCCAATTCGCGACTCCAGCGCCCATCGAGGCGGCTTTGAAATGCTCGGTGTAGCGCGTCGCAGCCAGCGCGGAGAAATAACCGCCGTATGAAAATCCGCCCATGCCCACGCGCTCGAGATCGACGTAGCCTTGCTTGGCGAGAAAGTCGAGGCCATCGAGCACGTCTTCGAACTCTTTGCCGCCGAGGTCTTTGTGATCGGCCTTCGCATACGCCACGCCGCGTCCCGTGCTGCCGCGATAATTCGGGCTGAACACGACGTAGCCTTGCGCGGCGAGCAGCTCACTCCATGTCACGTAGTTCGTGGTCCAGCCCTCGACATATGCGCTCTCCGGCCCGCCGTGAATCTGCGCGATGCACGGATATTTTTTTCCGGTTTGATAATCGAGCGGCAGCATGAGCAGGCCGGTGATCTCCAAGCCGTCTTTCGCTTTCCATGAAATTTCTTTCGCGCCGGAAAATTTGATTTGATCCAGCTCGGGATTCGTGGTCGTCAGGCGCGTTACTTTCTTCGTGGCAACATTTCCCACAAAAGCTTCGCTGGTGTGATTAAAAGCATTCATGGCCAGCGCGAAAGTTTTGCCGTCCGCAGTCGTGCTCGCCGTGCCGAAGGCATAACCCGAGGAAATGATCGCCTTTCTCGCGCCACCGTTCGCGGGCATCATATTCAATGCTGTGTGACTGCGTTCCGTGGCGGAGAAGATGAGAGTTGCAGCGTCGAGCCAATCGACCCAGAGTACCGTGCCTTCATATTTCTCCGAAAGATTTTTTGCCGCGCCGCCGGTTGTAGGAACGACGAAGATGCTGCCGTTCGTGGGGTCGTTTTCATCCACGCCGGCATTGAACGCGATCGTCTCGCCGTCGGGCGACCACGCCATGTTGCCGAGCTTGCCTTTGGTTTCGGTTAAAACTTTCGGCGCACTGCTGCCTTCGCGCGCGACGAGGTAAATCTTCTTGAACATGTAAGAGTCATCCGTGCGCGGCGTGGCGCTGGCTTGAAAGACCAATTGGCTCGCATCGGGCGACCAATCGAAATCCCACACCGACATTTCGCCGCTGATTGCTTTCGCCTCGCTGCTGCCTACGGCTTGCACATAAAGATGATGGTGTTTGAAATTTTTGTCGACCGTGTTGATGTCGCTGCCGAGCTTTGCGGCCTTTTTGTCGGCCTCATTTTGCGCCTCGGTCATCGTATAAGCAAGCCACTTGCCGTTGGGCGAGAGCAGATATTGGCGCACGCTATTGCTGCTCTTCGAAACTTGCTCGGCCTCGCCGCCATCAACCGGAATCCGATACACTTCATTGTGCTCGTCCATCTCTTTTCGTTGCGCCGTGAAATAAATCCACTCGCCGTCGGGCGACCATTGCGGCGAGCTGACACCGTTGGGCTTGAACGTGAATTGCTTCGCGCCGCCGCCGCTCGCGGGCATCACAAACAACTCCGTGAACGCGCCGCCGGTTTCCTCTTCCACGCCGCGCGGCGTGCGGAGAATGTAAGCAATATTTTTTCCGGTGGGATCGATGGCGACTGCGCCAATGCTTTTGAGGGAGACCACCATTTCGGGTGTTAGGACTTGTTGCTGGGCGAGCGCTGAGGCAAGAAATAAAAGCATTAATACTGCAAATAAGCGGCTACGTTGGGCATGACTATGCGGCATGAGTTTTCTCCTATTCAGTTATTTCAAGCTTGTTCATTTGAATGCCGTAAAAAGGAGTCGAAGCTTGCAATATGTCCGGTAGTTTCGAAACGATTCCTTATTCGCTTAAAGAATTTTTGGTTCAAAAGCACTTTTGGGTCATTTTTTGAGTAAGTCAATTTCGCATTCCGCTCATTTACAATTGCTTTAAGATACTTCACAGAAAATTGGGCCCGATTAAGTTTCTCCGGTTTATACGCAGGCAACAACTCAGGATCGTGTTTAACAACGTCAAAGAACCGGAGGTATTCTCTGAGCTTTTCGCTGCGTGGATTTTTTTTGACAATGACCCTGTTGCCCAGTGCCCAGGTTTCTAAACAAAAGTGCTGTACGACAATATGGATTTGAGCCGCACATGCTCTACCAGAGAGGAAAGATTCAATTTCATGATATTTTTCTTCGTAAGACATGTCTTCGGAGTCCACAGCTATCACCAACTTATCAATTTTCCCATGCTCATTTACGTCTTCAATTCCAGCACCGATTACATCGAAATAGGACGGATACCCACAACCAGCATAGATTACATAGTTGTTGTTGATTATGTTTGCTACGTTGTCAACATATCGCAAATAGGGATTCAAGTACTGAATCCATCTTCTGTAAACTTTACGCTCGGTTTGCTCACCCTCAACAATAACATATAAGTTCATTCTTTGCCCTCAGTAAAAAATGAATCGTTCATCAACTTAATAAAAGCCTGCTGCTTTGAAGTGCCAAGGCGTTTTTGCAACCTATCGCCAGATAGAATTTTAACCTGAGAGCCGATTCGATGTAAAACATACCAGTTTGCGACGGGAATCTTGTTGATAATGTAAGGGTGGTGGCTCGTTATGAAAAATTGAATATCGAAATCCTCTTCGAGCAGCAAGTTGGGAAAGAAATTGATGGCGTTGACGCCGAGAGAATTTTCATATTCATCGACCAGATAGATGCTGCCTTGAGGGAGGGTGAAGATATCCGTGAGTATCAGCAGGGCTTTTTGCATTCCCGAAGAAAGGTCATTGAGAGTGATCCAGGCCTCAACGCCTTTTTCTTTGACGCAAAATACGGGGATTTGGCCAGGCAGCTTTATGTCTTTCTCAAGCTCCTGCACATCCATGACTCTAACGTCGACGATAAAAGGGAAAATGGATTTATAGATCTTGGAAATTTTTCCAAAAACCTCCGGAAATCCCTTCGAGAGAATATACATGATTGAATTGAGATTCATCTCTTCACTGTGCAGCGTGGGAAAGAGATCTCGTAGATTCTCGTTTTTGGTTAGTTTGTCGAGAAGACCGAAGGGATAGCCGGCAAATCGACAGATCTTAGTAAGGTCTGCATCAAAAAAATTCCTTCTCAAGATGCTTGAAAAACCTTTATACAAAGGTTGAATATCGTTCTCTTCTTGTAGCAAGCTTATACAAGATTCCGTTCGAGATAGTTTAGGCAGCTCTTTGCCATTGAAAATAAGTTGCTCTGCATTGCGCGTAACGATGCTTTTGGCCGAGCCACTTTCATATCTTGTTAGTCTTTCAGACGAAACGACCGCACGTCTTTGTTCATCACTTTCTGCATCAACTTGCCAATTATATTTTACGCCATGCACTTCCAAATCAAGGCTCCAGTGGCCGAAGCCTATTTTTTTTGACGCAGTCATAGAGCCGATATTGAATATTGTGTTCAGGAGTCTTGTTTTGCCCATCCCCGATTCTCCCACCAGAAGATTGATCTTTCCAAAGTCCACTTCGTTGAAGACCCAGCCGTTCTCTCCGGGGTCGCGATATTGATATTTTGTGATCTGCATGACGGTATCTCCAAAAAATGAAATCAGCAAACAACTCTGTTCAAAGTAACACCAGAACTATCATCCAGTTTTCATCTTAAGCAAGCCCGAAAGCTGGAGCACGCGCTGCGACCATTGCGCGCAAGCGAGGTTGGTGTCGGCGCGCCAGCTTTCGTCGCTTTTGCGCTGCGCATAAGACTCTTGCCATTCCGTCAAATCAGTTTGCAAACCTTGTAACGCAACGGCGGTTTCATATTCCGCTTCCGGCGCGGCCCATCCCGCAAAGAGGCGGCACTCTTGCGCGAGATCATAAACCGTCCGATCAAACTCTTGCAGAGAAATGAAACGGCCCAAGCGCTTGAGGCTCGAAGCCAGATTGCCCAGCCGTCGCGGCGTGCTATCGCGGAGATAGCGTTCTTGCAAAACTGCTTCATCAATCATGATTGCTCCAAAAGTTTGCGCACGATGCTTTCAACACGGGCGCGAATGCTTTCATCTACAGCACTTTGCACTTGACTGTTCATGTTAATTTGCTTTATATTAATGTGAATGACTAGTTAAAAATCGAGTAAGAACGTCAATAACGCTGCGACCATCTTGACGGCGATATGCGAAAACAAGCCA
>Ga0247727_10005340_pt1 | contig 26193 bp, 21 predicted proteins | sample WisWelCaveWW1625_FD_202498 | JGI IMG/M metagenome (GOLD analysis project Ga0247727, IMG submission 202498) | Biofilm microbial communities from Wishing Well Cave, Virginia, United States - WW16-25 | ecosystem: Environmental > Aquatic > Deep subsurface > Groundwater > Cave microbial mat | place...
AGAATATTTATTTTCTTTCTTTCTAAACTACTGTTGTCAAAATAATTTTTAACTATTTCGCAAAATAAAGAAGACTCTTGATAAACTTTTATCCCCTGATCTCGCGCCGCCTGTAAATATAAATTATCTTTTGGCACTCCCGAAGCCTGAATTACAAAATCACAATTTACAAAATCTTCCATTCTATGTCCTCCAAAAAAATATTGAATTTGACTGGAACTTTTAATTTCTTTTTGAAAATTTTCTAATTCTATAATTTGATTTTCAAAATTTTCTCTGGCTTTTAAATCTGTCACCAAAATATTAGCTCCCATTTCTATTAAAAATTTAGTAACTCCCCCACCCCGTCCCAAAATTCCAAAACCCTGCTTAGTAATTTTTTTCCCAGCAAAAAAGTTTCTGTAATATTGCTCAAATGATTTTGGTGAATTTTTTATTTCTTGCATATCTCTAATAATTTTAAATTAATTCTGCACAATTTATTTCTCACAATTATAAAGCAAATATTTCGCCTACAAGCTTCAGCGGGCAAGCAAAACCATCTCTCCAACTTTATAAGCCTGTCCCGCTCCGATAGTTAATAATAACAAATTTTCTTTGGACTTTGGATTTATTTTTTGCAAATATTCTAAAACTTTTTCTTTAGCTTCAGAAAAATCTTGCACAAATTCAGCTTTCTGATTTTGAATTTGATTAATTTTATCAACTAAAATCTGACTGGAAATATTGGGATTAAATTTTTCTCTAGCTGCATAAATCGGTAAAATAAAAACTTTATTAGCTAAAGTAAAACTCTCAGCAAATTCTTGCAAAAAGATTTGGGTACGAGAATAAAGATGGGGCTGAAAAACTATTATGAAATTTTCAGTAAAATATTTTTCTCTTAAGGCCGAAAGGGTGGCCTTGATTTCGGTAGGATGATGTCCATAATCATCATAAATTTTTACCATTTTATTTGCCAAAGATATTTCTCCTTTAAATTCCATGCGGCGCCAAGTACCAGGAAACTTTTTCAAACCAATTCTTAATTTCTGATCACTTAAATTTAAATGCTGGCCAAGTTTTAAAACTAATTTAGCGTTTTCTTGATTGTGCTGACCCCAAACTGTTAAATCTGTTTTTGAAAAATTATTATCACCACTATCGTGTTCAAAGACCTTTTGCACACTAATTTTATTTCTAAAAGCCAGAAAAGCATCTTGAATGTCAGCTAAATCTTTATAATAATCCAAATGATCAGCTTCAATATTAGTAATCAAAATATATTCAGGCCAAAGATTTAAAAAGCTTCTTTGATATTCACAAGCTTCTACTATTAAATATTCCTGACCATCTTTATCTGGCTGACCATTAATAAAATTAGTTTGTTGTCCCAATTCATTTTTAATTAAACTTCCCACAATTACATTGGCCTGAATCCCTGCTTCCTTTAATGCGAAATAAGTCATGGCCGTTGTGGTAGTTTTACCGTGAGTGCCACACACCGCAATAGTATGATATTTTTTAGTAATTAATCCTAAAACTTCTGGATAACTTAAGGTTGTTAAACCAAGTTTTTTAGCTTCTAAAAATTCTTGATTATTATTTTTATCAATAGCAATTGTGTAAATTACTAAAATTTCTTCTAAACTATGTTCTTGAATTTCTTTTTGAAAGAATTCCAAAATATTTTCTCGAATATGGCTTCCAAAAATTTTTGAAATTCCATCTTTTTGTAACAAATCAATTACTAATCCCTCGGCAGAAATATCACTGCCAGCCACCACAGCCTGATGATGTAAAAAATATCTTGCCACGGCTGATAAACCAATGCCGCCAATTCCAATACAATAAACTTTCTGAATTTTTTCTAAATCTAAATTTTCTAAATCTGGGTGCATAAATTTTGTATATGGTGTAAGCAAAATGCTTTTTATTTTGAAAGAAATCTATTATTTTAATTTTCTCTGTTTCTTTTGACTTTCCGATATTTTTAAATAATTTTCTTTGGAAACAACAGGTTTTCCTGTTTCTTTTTCTAATTGTTTGCGGGCATTACCAGCAATATCTCCGCCGGTTTTGGCATCTTTTTTCAGTTTATTTACACATTGTGAATTATTTGTTATGTGAATCTCGGTGGTTGCTTTTTCTCCGAGCATGGTAAAAATTAATTCTAAATCATCCATATGATCTCGTAAATTTTCTCGCTTCAAGTTTTTTATTTTTTTATAATTTGAAGGTGTAATTCCAAAAGTTGCTTTAGAGATCTCAGCTGTTAAGATTTCATAATCTTTTTGTTTTTGTGCACCTCGTTTTTGCCATTCGTCAGTTAATTCTTCTCGAATTGCAATTCCTCGCATCCTTTTTTCTATCCAATTTTCGGAATAACCTTTTAGTTTGTAAAGTATTCGCGTCCTTTTGATAGCTAATTCTGGATTTTCTATTTCTTGTATTCTTTCATAACCAGCTTTTGCTAACCAACGTTTAAATGGTTCAGCTTTCGGGGATGGAATTGATTGAATTAATCTAAAAATAGTTTCTGTATCTGCGCAATCAGTTAAATATTTTTTGCCATCTGACGCTTCTAATTTCAGGTCGTGACAAACTGTCACGACCTGACTACCCTCTTCTTTTAATCTTTGTTTTAATTTTCTCCAATATGCTCCAGCGTCAACACTTTCAGTTAATACTTCAATAACATCAACAACCGAAAACCACCACTCTTTTTGATATATTGTTTTTCTAATCTTTTTACCCTTGAATAAGGTGATCTTTGTATTATCCATATGTTATTTATAAAATAATTTTTTCAAATACTTTTATATCCAGTAGTGGAACCGTGATGAAGTTGGGGATAGACTGCATCGTATAAAATCGAGGCTTCTGTTTTGGTTAAAGTTTTATCCGGATGTCTTAAAGTAATTCTAATTAAAATATTATCTTGACTGGGTTGAGCACCAAGTTTCTGAACAGCTATAGTTTCTAATTTTTCATAAGGAATTCTAGATACAATTTTTACTTCTTCTAAAAGATCCGCTTGCTCTCCAAAAACTTTTCGAATATTTTCACAAATATCTTCTTCGGAATCATTTTTATCCACACAATATGAAAGATCACGATTCATGGCAGGCTGATTAGAAACTAGTTTAAAGGTTTCTAAATTAGTCATTTGAGAAATTACTCTAGGATTAGTGGATCTAATTAATCGAATATCTGGTAAATTTTTTCTCGCCATAATTAATCTTTCTATACCCATGCCCAAGGCTAAACCGGAATGAGTTTCAGGATTTAAGCCGGCTAATTTAATTAAATCTGGATGCGCTAAACCTGCTTCTAAAACTTCGATTTCTCTGTCGCCAATCTTCGCGTAAACTTCTATACCATTCACGGTGTAGGGATGTGTAGCTTCTAAAACTATCATCTCAGCTTCTGGGCAAGCAGCCTCGAAAACAGTTTTGGCTAATTTCAATAAATCTTTTCTATCTGTCACTCCAAATTTTGCATTTTCTTGAATAGTCCAAACATCTATTTGATGAAATACATCCAAATGTCTAGGGTCAATTACATCGCGTCTATAGGCTAAGCCGGGAAAAACCCAAGTATAATAATCCGAAAGATTTTTTTCTAATTTTAAATTTCGTAAAGTGTTGGGAACTGAGGAAGTCACATGAGTTCTCAAAACATTATTTTCATCTACATATCGAGTATAAGTGGAAGAGCGACCAGGATTGCCTGCCGAAAAAAACAAATTATCAAAATTATCAAACACAGATACTTTCGTATCACCACGAATTATATTAATATTCTGAAATCCATTTTTATTTAAATTATCTACTACTTTATCAAAAATAATTCCAACTATATTTCTAACTTTCCCCGCTTCAGTTGGCAAAGTCAAATCCGTCACCGTCAATAATTGCTGAATTGTTTCCGGAGAAGAAACTTCAAATCTTAATTGCATTGGCAAATTCGGATTCTCGGCATTGACTTTTTCTTTAGCAATTTCTAATGCGCTTTTTGGATTATTGGTGTTCATATTTTAATTTTAATTTATTAAAAAAATAATAAAAAATATTTTAAAAGTTTTTTGGAAATATTTAAAAAAAATTTATTCTAAATAAAAATATACACCTAACATTCTCCACCGCCATTCGCTTCTCGAATTTGAATTATCGAGTTGATGAAAAAATATAAAGTTTAAATTTTTAAAAAATATTTTTATAAAATCTAAACATAGATTTAAATCTAAATTATTTTAGATTTATTTTTATTGATTTTAAATAATATTCTAATTATAATATCGCAAAAATCTAAATTTGACAAATAAATATGAATATGATATCCTGTTATTAGTGGTCGAGAAAGTAATTTTGACCGAAAAAAGACAGTTTTTTCAAAAAAACAATCAGAGGCCAACATGTGTTGGCTTCACAACATCCGCAATGCGGAGAGGAGAGGAAGATGATTAAAACTAATTCACAACATAAAGGTTTGTGGACGCTAACAGTGGTAAGTTTACTTACGTCGATATGTTTTTTTTATGGTTCATATTCATATTTCCACTTAAAAAAACCACCACAATTGATAAAAATAAGGGTCGATGGTGGGTATTTCCCTAAACCTTCTTCTGGGATAGTGGACTGGCCAGGAGCCAGCCATGTCTCCCTGGGGGAGTTCATGGAGCTCGTGGGCCGTGAGTGGGAGAACAAACCCATTCTGGTCTCTTATGAAAAATTGGGTGACGATATCACCGTCGTCCGATACACCCTGTTCCACTCGTCTCCATTGTTCTCTCCAATTTTTATTGAGGAGAGAATCCCATTTCAGCCACCAGAACAGTCATTTGGCTTCTCGATTGGTAAAATGGAATACCGCGGGGGAAACATCCTGGCGGTGTACCCAGACTTAAGGCTTACGGCTCAGATTTTTCTTGTGTTCGGCATGGCGTCCTTGATATTGGCCATCCTCCTAAGATGGTTGATATTAAAAGAAAGGTCGCACAAAATGTTTTACAATGGGCGGGAAGGGTGAATGTCCTTGACGGGTGGGTTTGTTTTCCCACCCGGTCAGGGATTTTTTTATAATTAATTATTTTCTAAAGATTTTGTTCAAAATTTTAAATCAACAAAAAAATATTTCTTTATTCTCACTTCCTCAAAAATTCAAATTCTAAACAAGAACATTTTTTGACTTTTTTTCCTGCTTGGCAAGGACAGAAATCATTGCGACCAATTTTTTTATTGTCTAAATTTTTACCTTGCCCTGCCGCAGCCTTGGCGTAGACTGGTTTTTCCAAATTTTTATTATTAGAATTTTTATTTTCTAAGTTTTTATTCTTTAAATTGTTGGTAAAATTTTCTGAAGAATTATTAGAATTATTTGTTAAACTTGTGGTGACAGAATTAGTAGATTGATTTTTAATTTGATTTTTCAAATAACTTTCTTGCATGATTTTTTGAGTTTGCAGATTTTGCATGACTAAATCAATTTTTAAAACAAAATCATAAAAATCTAATTTAATTTTTTCTAACATGGCTTTATAGGTAATTAACCCTTCTTTTTTATATTCCACTAAAGGATCTCTTTGCCCATAGGCCCGCAAATTGACGGAGGAACGAATATAATCCATGTGTTCTAAATGGGCCATGAAATATTGATCAATAATTTGCAAATAAATATTTTTTAAAACTTGAAAAAATATTTCGGGAGAATATTCAGAAATTTTTCCTTGCACAAAATCTGAAAATTCTGGTTTAATGAAATAAATTTCCTGAAGAATTTCTGTAAAAATATTTTGTAAATCTTCAGACTGACTGACTAAAATTTTTCTGCGTCTTTCATAAATAGATTTTCTTTGATGATTTAAAACATCGTCGTATTGTAAAGTGTGTTTACGCGCATCAAAATAAAAACTTTCAATTTTTTCTTGCGCCCCTTCCAAAGCTCGCGAAACTATTTTGGATTCAATCGGCATATCTTCTGGCAAACCAAATTTATGCATCATACTTTTTACTCCCTCACTACCAAAAATTCTCATTAGATCATCTTCCAAAGAAACATAAAATTGGGTAACACCATTATCGCCTTGTCTGCCCGAACGACCACGCAGCTGATTATCAATTCGTCTAGCCTCATGTCTTTCGGTGCCAATCACACATAAACCTCCCAAACTATTCACCTCTTCTCTTTCTTTTTGATTGGCATTGGGACCACCTAATTTAATATCCACTCCACGACCAGCCATGTTGGTGGCGATGGTGACGGCAGATTTTTTTCCAGCCGTGGCAATAATTTCTCCTTCCCTTTCATGATTTTTAGCATTTAAAATATTATGCGGAATATTTTCTCTTTCTAAATATTTAGAAACCATTTCATTTTTTTGAATAGAAATAGTGCCGATCAAAACTGGTTGACCTTTGACATGTAATTCTTTAATTTTTTTAGTCAAGGCTTGTAGTTTACCTTTTTCAGTTTGAAAAATTGCATCAGTCTGATCATTTCTTTGATTAATTTGATGACTGGGGATGTTGGCCACTGGCAAACCGTAAACTTTATAAAATTCTTCTTCGCTGGTTTTGGCGGTTCCCGACATACCGGCTAATTTTTTATAAAAACGAAAATAATTTTGAAAAGTTATGGAAGCAATAGTTTTACTTTCTTTTTGAATCGACACATTTTCTTTGGCTTCAATGGCCTGATGCAAACCATCACTCCAACGACGACCATGTTGCATGCGCCCAGTAAATTCATCCACAATAATTACTTCTTTTCTCAAGCTGCCGTTTTTTTGTTTAACATCTTTCACTACATAGGCTTTTTCTAAAATAAAAAGGGCTTTAGCGCGCAAGGCGGTTTCTAAATGATGAATTAATTTTACATTTTCAGCAGCATAAAAATTTGGTAAATTAAATTCTTGCTCGGCTTTTTCAATTCCAGAAGTTTTTAAAGAAATAGCTTTTTGTTTTTCATCTTTAGAATAATCTTTCTCTTCAATTAATTTCTGAGCAAATTTTGCAAATCTTTTATAAAGTTCATCACTCTCAGCCGATTCATTAGAAATAATTAAAGGCGTGCGAGATTCGTCAATTAAAATAGAATCCACTTCATCCACAATTGCAAAAACATGTTCTCTTTGCACCAATTGTTCAGTACTATAAACCAAATTATCTCTTAAATAATCAAAACCAAATTCATTATTAGTTCCGTAAACAATATCAGCCCGATAAGCTTCTCGACGAGAAACTTTTTTCAAAAATTCATTTTCAATTTTAAAAGCTCCATCTTCTTTTACTTCTTGATCATCTTTGTCTTGCTCTTGTTTAGAGGCTATTAAATCTCTGTCATAAAGAAAAGAAGCTTGGTGATTTAAAACTCCCACTATCAATCCCAACATGTCGTAAATTTTTCCCATCCACACCGCATCACGTTTAGACAAATAATCATTCACTGTGACAATATGTACCCCCTGTCCGGTTAAAGCATTTAAATAGGCAGGCAAGGTTGCCACCAAAGTTTTTCCTTCCCCTGTTCTCATTTCCGCAATTTGTCCTCGGTGCAAAATAATTCCTCCCACCAATTGCACCGGATAATGCTTCATGCCCAAACTTCTTTGCGCAGCTTCACGCACCAAAGCAAAAGCTAAGGGCAAATTTAAATTTAAAATTTCTTGCCTCAAAATTAAACTTTGATTTTGCAAATCTGACTTAGCGCCTGTTTTTGAATTTAAATTATTATTTACTGAATTATGAAATTTTTTACTTACATTTTTTAATTGCAAATTATTTTCTGCAATCTGAATTTCATTTAAAATTTTTTGCTTCAAATTTAAACTTTTATTTTTTAATTCTAAATCTGATAAATTTTGCAATTCTTTTTCCCACCCCAAAATCTCCTCCACTGTAGGATTTAATTTTTTCATTAATCTTTCACTTTCACTCTTAAAAATTTTAGACAAACCAGACAAAATAGACATAATTTCTATTATTTTAACATAAAATATGTGGTTTTGAAAATATAAATAACCGGCTTCAAGAATTAATTCATGATAAAAAATAAAATTGTATATGTTATAATCTGCACTAGATGTATAATTTATATTATACAAGTTTAATAATTAAAATAAAAAAATAAAAATATGACAAACATTATCTTACTTTTAATAGTTGTTGTGGTTGTGGTTATTGCCATCAGAAAATCTAAATCCTCTTGTTGCATGAAAAATAATAGCGATTGTTCCAAATGTGAAAATAAAATTTGTACCTGTGATTAATTCTTAGGCCATGGTTTGCTGAATTATGCTAAAATGCCAGCATGATTTCGTATTTATCTGGCAATATAAAAAATCTCAGTGAAAAATCTTTGACTGTTTTAACTAGTGGTGGGGTTGGTTATAAAGTTTTTACCCAAATCAATACCACACTTTCTCTAGTAGAAAATAATCCAATAGAAATGCTGGTTCACACCGTGGTCAGGGATGACGCTCTAGATTTATATGGTTTTTTAACAAAAGAAGAATTACAAATGTTTGAAAAATTAATCTCTGTCTCAGGAATAGGGCCACGTTCGGCTTTAAATATTTTAGCAATTTCTTCAATTTCAGATTTAGCTAATGCTATTGAAAATCAAAATCTTTCTTCTCTGCCCACTGTCCCTGGTGTCGGCAAAAAGGGTTTAGAGAAAATAGGTATTGAATTAAAGGGCAAACTTAATCATCTCATACAGGGTTCTCAAAATAAAAAATCTGAGGAGATGGATGCGGTTTTGGCCCTAATCTCTTTGGGTTATAATCAAAAAGATGTTAGTCAAACTATCAACACTATTAAAAAACAAATAAAATTAGAAAAAGAAAAAAATAATGATAAAAAAGATTTTACAGATTTAAGTGTTAATCAAATTATCAAAGTCGCCTTAAAAGAATTAAAGTAATTTGGAAAAATATGCCAGAATTACCAGAAGTAGAATCTATTAGACTTGGATTAGAGAAAGTTTTAAAAAATAAAAAAATCCTAAAAGTCACGGTTTTAAATCCGAAATTAATCTCTTCTAAATCCCCCAAAAGAAAGGCGAATAAAAAGAAAACTGAAGAATTTATAAAAAATATTCAGGGCAAAAAAATTGTTGCGTTTAAAAGAAGGGCGAAAAATTTAATTCTAGAATTAAATAATACCAACAATGAGGCTGGTCTAATTTTAATTCATTTAAAAATGACAGGACAGTTAGTTTTTGTCTCTCACAAAAATCAAAAAGTTTTGGGAGGTCATCCGATTTTAGAAAGTTATTCGCGGGATTTACCAAATAAACATACACAAATTATTTTAAATTTAGAAAATGGAAATTTATTTTATAATGACGTGCGTAAATTTGGTTATATGCTTTATTATAAAAATCTAGCAGAGGTTATTCAGAATAAACATTTTGAAAAATTGGGTTTAGAACCTTTTGAAAAAAAATTTACAGAAAAATATTTGCGAGAAAAAATCAAAACTAAAAATAAAAATTTAAAACAGGTTTTACTAGAACAAACTATAGTAGTCGGTTGCGGAAATATTTACACGGATGAAATTTGTTTTGCGGCTAAAATTTTGCCACAAAGAATTTGTAAAACCTTAAATAAATTAGAAATAAAATCTCTTTTTAATAATTTAAAAATTATTTTTAAAAAAGCTATTCAAGTTGGTGGTTCTTCCGTGGTCAACCATAAACTGGTGGATGGTTCCTTGGGAAATTATGCGCGACAACATAAGGTGTATGGTCAGGCTGGTCAAAAATGTCACACTAAAAACTGTCCCCGTATTTTAGAAAAAATTACCATTAGTGGTCGCACCACCGTCTTTTGTACCAATTGCCAAAAATGATTAAAACATCTTTCTAAAAACTGTTTAAAAGAAATCATTCCCCAAAGGTTTGAACAGTGTCGTTTAAATCTTGAAGATTCTTGGTGGGATTTACAACCGATCCCACCAATCCATTTTGCAAATCATCTGCAACTGGAGCAATGGTCGCATCGCTGGAATTAAATTTCACATAAGGTTTAATATTGGTAGATCTTTGCGGGCCACCAGATAAATACAAAATTAACCAAAAAATCAAAAATATTCCAAAAATTTTAAAAAATATTCCCATGTCTTTAATACTAGCATATGGATTTATTTAAACAAATCCGTAGACTTTTTAGAAAAAATTTGTTATGATTTTTAAAATTGGTGAACTTGTTATAATTTCTAATTATAAATATTCGTGTGTTGAAAAAATGTCCCTATAGCTCAGTTGGTAGAGCAGTTGCCTTTTAAGCAAATGGTCGCAGGTTCGATCCCTGCTGGGGACACTAGAATGATATAGGTTTATTATTAAAAATCATTCCATTAGTTTTCGTAAGATATCTTCATCTATTTCTTTGTCCCTTATTTTATCGGCTGATTGATTAGTTGGTGGATTAATTGGGTTTTTATTCAAACCTGTTTTACTTTTCCAGCCCGTAACTTTAACATTGGTTAGTTTTTTATTTTGAGACAAGGCTTTTTGTAAAGCTTCTTTTAAGGAATTTGTGTTTTCTGTAACTTCAGTTTTCTTTTGAGAATTTTCTTCCCGCACTTGTTGCAAATCTACTTCTCTTAAACTGTTTTGTAAATTTTCTTTGCTAGAATCTGAACGAGATCTGACGCGAGGTTTAAATTGCTGATCAGTATTTGTAAAAGATTTAGATGAAAAATCTTCTGAAAAATCTTTTTGATTATTTTCTAGATTAAATTTAATTTTTTCAATTTTGTGTTCAATGATTGTGGGTGGTAAATATGGAGATGAAGCCGGCTTGTTAATTGTTTCTTGCCTCATATGTCTTAAATCTTGTTCGTCTTGTGTCTTTAATCTTGTATTTTGTATCTTGTTGCTTATGTCTGGAATCTTCCCTTGGTCATACCATTTTTTAATTTCTGTTTCTACTAAATCTTTAGCTTTACCAAAATTGTCACGAGAAAATTCTATCATCTCTGAGGCGAATGAAAAATCTGGTTTCTGAATTGGTGGTAAAGCTTTAGCTGAAAAAGGTCGACTCCCCACTCCGTCAATCATTAAACGCAAATACATTTGATAAGCTGCTAAATTTACAAAATTATCCGCCAGAAAAACTGGAGAAAATTCTTTTTCAAAAATTTCTGCATCCGTAGCTCCCACCCTATAAGTAATCATGGTTCCCACATTTCCAAAAATAGCAGCCCGCACCTCATCGGTCATTTGTTCAATATATTGATGAGCTACGATCAAAGCTAATTGATATTTTCTAGCTTCAGATAAAATCGAGGCAAAACTTTCATTTGCAAAATTTTGAAACTCATCTACATAAAAATAAAATGGAGGTAAAGAATTTAATTGATAAGGATCAACGTCAGCTCTACTCATAGCCGCCAAATAAATTTTCGTAATTAAAAGTGAACCAATTAAATTAGCATTCCCCTCTCCCATTTTTCCTTTGGACAAATTAATAATTAAAATTTTTCTCTGATCCATAATTTCTCGCAAATCAAAACTGGTTTTTTTCTGACCAATAATATTTCGAATTAAAGGATTAGAAATAAATTGCCCAACTTTATTTTGAATGGCCGGCGCGGCTTCAGCTGCAAATTTATCTGTATATTTAGCATATTCTTCTTCCCAAAAAGCCTTGACGGAAGGATCTTTCACATTGGACACAATTTTTTTACGATATTCTTTATCAGTTAACATTCTATTTACACCCAATAAGGTTTCATCATCATTTTCCAAAAGTGCTAAAACAATATTATTTAAAATATATTCCATGCGAGCCGAAAATTGATCTTTGAAAAGTTTTTTAAAAGCCGCCATTAAACCATTGCTCACCAAATGTCTTTTATCTGGATCAACTTTTTCTAAAACATTTAAAGCCAAGGGATAATCTGTGTCAAAAGGTGCAAAGTAAATTACATCTTTTTTGCGATGCTCTGGAATAAAATCTAAAAGTTTTTCTGCCGTGCCACCATGTGGATCTAAAAAAGCCATACCTTCATTGTTCTGAATATCTTGAATCGCTAAATTTTCCAATAAAGTAGATTTGCCCATGCCTGTTTTTCCGATAATATAAGTGTGTCGAGTGCGGTCTTTAGCTTTAATACCGAATTTAATCATTTTATTACGATAATCAATGTTGCCGATATAAGTAACTCTCTCTGGATTATTAATATAATTAGACATGGTTTTTCTCTATTTTCTAAATAAATTGTAACATGGAATAATACATAATATACAGGGTTTTTAATAACACTTAAATGAATTACACCTGAATTTTATAATGGGTTTGAGTAATAATTTCTTCTTGTAGTTGTGTCTCTTGTAGTTTTTTAAATAAATAAAATTTTTGACTAGATAAAAGATTAATGATTTTGATGGTTTTGTTGTGAGAATTAATTTTTAAATTTTCTTTTTGTAATAATAAATTTGTGTTCTGAAAAATTATTTCTAACACTTTTTTTTGTGTTTCTTTTTGATTATCAATTAAATTACTATATTTTTTTAAAAAATTTTGAAAATTATTAAATAACATATTGTTAATATTATTATTAATTATAATATATTTTATAAAACCTTAAGATTATCTATTTAGTGGCATTAAAAGACAAGTTAAACTATTATCCAAAACGCTTCGAAAAAACATTGGCCTGTTGGTGGTGGTAAACATAATTTCTATTTGAGGCCCCTCTAGGTGGCTCAGGCTTTCCAAAAAATAACCACTATTATAACTAACTTGAACATTTTCACCCACGGCCTCAGATAAAACAATTTCTTTTTCTAAAGAACCGATTAGATCATTTTTAGATTTGATTTTTAAAATTTTATTTTCTATATCTAAATCCAAATCCACATAAGAATAACTATTTACAAAAACTGTTGATAAATTTAATGTGTTTTTTAAATCTTCTTTTTGTAATTTGATTTTAGTGGTCCAGGTTTTTGGAAACAGTTGTTTGTAATCTGGAAAATTACCATTAATACTACGAGTGGTTATAATGGTGTTTTGAGATTCAAAAGTTAAGGTGTTTTCATTTTTATAAATATTTAATTCGTGGTTATCTAGGTTTTTATTATTATTGTCTAAAATTGAATTTTCTAAAAGATTAATAATTTCATTAATAGATTGTTTGGAAATTAAAATATTTAAATCGTTTTCTTCATCTATTTTAAAATTGGTTTTTTTTTCTGATAAACGAAACGAGTCGGTGGCCACTGAATATAGTTCGTTGTTTTTAGAATAAAGATAAACCGAAGATATTTCTGGTTTAATTTCTGTCGAAGCGGCACAAAAAGATGTTAGTTTTATTAAATCTATAAATTTTTTTAAATTAATGTTTGTAATAAATTCACCAGGTTTTGGTAAATTAGGAAAATCTTCATTGGGTTGGGTTTTTAAATTAATTTTATTTTTTTGAAAAGTAATATTAAATAATCCATCAATCAGTTCACAGATTATGTTTATATCTAAATTAGAAAAAGAATTAGATATTTTTAAAATTATTTCTCTATTTAATAAACATTTTCCGCCTATTAAACCCTTAACTGGTACGGTGTTTTCATAGTTTATTTCTAAATTAATAACCCTAACAGTTAAAAGATTATCGTTTAATTCAAAATAAACATTATTAAAACCGGGGTTTAAATTATTTTTGTTTTTAATTTTATTAATTTGGGTGATTAATTTAGAAAAATTAATAGAATTTATTTCAAATTTCATATTTTTTTATAATTATACTCTAAGTTGGGAGAAAATAAAAATTTTAAATCCTCAGTCATTTGTGTTTAATAACTTAAGTTGTGTATTTAAATATAACAACTTTAATTATTTTTTATATAAATAAACTATTATTATATATTTATGTGAATAACCTAAACAACTTTTTTATTTATAACAAACAATTAATTTATCCCATATCTAACTATATAGAATAAACGTTTTTTATAAACATTAAAACATTAAAAATAAATATGTAAAATAATAATTAATTATTTTTTATAATAACTAAATAATAATTAAAATACAAATATGGATATTTATAAATTAATTTTTAAAAAACAAAACTAATAACAAAAAATATTAACCCATTTCACAACATACCCACACAATATCCACACCAAAACACAACTTACCCACAACCTTATTAATTTTTTATTTTAAAATACCCCTAATTTCATCAATTTCTTTACTTAAATAAGGATTTAAACCAATTTCTTTTTTAATTTTTTCATAAGAATGAATAACTGTAGTATGATCCCTACCACCTAATTTTTCTCCAATAACTGGATAAGATATATCAAAAAACTCTCTTAAAATATACATAATTATTTGTCTTGGTTTTACCACCTCTTTTCTTCTGGTTTTATTATAAATATAATTTTCCGGAATATTATAATAATTAGCTATAATTTTTACTACATCTTGAATTGAAATAAATTTTTTAATTTTAATATTGTTTTTTAAAAGCTTTTTAATGTCTTCTAAAGTAACATGTTGATTAAATAATTCAACCTGAGCTTGAATCGTGTTAATTACCCCCTCTAATTCACGAATATTACCAGAGATATTTTCAGCCACATATTCTATTACCCCAACCTCTACCCTTTGTTGGTTTTTAATTTTAGTTTTTAAAATAGCCACCCTAGATTCATAGTCTGGAACACTTACATCCACCAACATACCATGATTAAATCTGGATCTAAGTCTATCCTCCAAACCCACAATAAAATTTGGATGTTTGTCAGAACTAAAGATAATTTGTTTATTATCATCATATAAATTATTAAAAAGATAAAACAACTCGTCTTGAGTTTTTTCTTTTCCATTTACAAACTGAATATCATCCATAATTAAAACATCGATTTTTCTATATTTTTCCTTAAAATTATTAACTTTTTGATTATTTATACTAGAAACATATTCTAAATAAAATTTTTCTAAAGAGGTATAAATAATTTTCTTGTGTGGATGGTTTTGTTTAACAGTGTTACCTATGGCCTGAATTAGGTGGGTTTTTCCCAGGCCAGTATTACCATATATAAATAACGGATTATAAACCAAGCCCAGATTTTTAATTACTGCCTGAGAAGCCGCGAAAGCCAAATCATTGAATCCACCCACTACAAAATTATTAAAAGTATATTTTTGATTTAAACCATCGTCTTTATTAATATATAAATCCTGCAAAGGCAAGACTTGGTTTGGATTATTGCTTTGAATTTCAGCCCTTTCCCTCTTTTTTTGCAAAGTTTCTAATTTTACAGTGTGAAAATCAACAGACCTTACACCCTCAAAAACCTCACGTAAAATTCTTAAAATAAATTTTTCATGTTTTTGTTGTAACCACTCTTTTACAAAATCATTGGGCACACCAATTACCACACAACCATCTTTATAATTTACAATTTGAGTATTCTTAAACCAAGTATTGAAGTTCACCCTTGACAATTCAAGCTCTATTCTACTTAAGGCCGTACCCCAGACTTGATTATAATCCATATAGTTTAAATATTAATTCTTATTATACAAAAATAATTTAGAAAAACAAATTAATTTTTTAATCATAATTTACAAGAACTCTGTTAATTTTTACTTAGCCACACCCCGGCTTTTGTGGGGTTGTTTTTTTCTTCGATTTTATGTTATTATAGATTTATAAAACAAGTCGCCCTTGCAACGTCAGGGTGGATCAAAGAAATAAATTTATGGCCACAGGAGGAACAACTTATCAACCAAAAAATAAAAAAAGATACACCACGCATGGATTTTTAAACCGAATGTCTACAAAAAGCGGTAGAAAAATTATTCAAAAGAGGCGCCGAGACGGCTGTCAAAAACTTTCTGTTTCTGATGAAAAGAAAAAATTAGTCAAAAGACCAGCGAAATAATTATCTTTTTTAAGACTATTCTTACATTACGAACCACAATCCTGAGTAAATATATTTCTAAATAGCTAAGGTTTATGATGGATTATGGTGTGCGTGATCAGAATGGTTTATTTATTGAATCCAAACAATTTAAGATATAATTGAAAAATGTTAAAAGCTAAATTAAAATTGTCTAAATTAGATTTAGATTTGATTTTAAATCAGAGAAAAACTAGATTGTTACAAAATATTCAGACCCAATATTTTGATTTAAAAATTTTTCAAAATCCAGAAACCATAATAAAAAAAGAATTAAAAAATGATTTTAGAATTAATAATTTTATTAACAGTTTTAAAAGTACGGTAATAATTGCTAAAAAGACTTTTAAAAAATCCACAGAGAGAAATAAAATAAAAAGAAGATTTTATTCTACTGTAGAAAAATATTTATCAGAGAATGTTTTTAATACAACTAATAATAAAATACACAATAATCCAGACAACAGAAATAAAAATTTAAATTTAATTTTTTATCCCAAAAAAGATTCTTTGAATATTAAATTTTCTGTTTTACAACAAGAAGTGTATAATGTTTTGGAATCTAAAAATATATTTGAATAAAAATTATAAATCACTGAAATTTTAAAATCATGTTTCATACTTTTTTTTACGAACCCATCTATAATTTATTAGTAGTTTTTTTAAAAATAATTCCAGATCTTGGGGTGGCTATTATTTTTATAACTTTATTAATTAAACTTTTATTACTCCCCCTAAATTTGAGGGCCCAAGAGGGCCAATATATAATGAAAGAATTAGAAGGAGAACTTAAAAGTTTAAAAGAAAAATTCGGTAAGGATAAAAAGGTTTATGCGGAAAAAATAATGGAACTTTATAAACAAAGAGGAATTAATCCTTTTTCTAGCTTCTTTTTATTAATTATTCAAATTCCAATTTTCTTGGCTTTATATTTTGTGTTTACAGAGCCAGTTAAATTAGACACGAATTCTATTTATTTTTTTTTAGAATTTCCTAACAATTTAAAAGAACTAGCTTTTGGTTTTTTAAATCTTTCGCAAAATAATTTATATATTGGCATCTTGACTGGTGTAACCATGTTTATTTATTCTAAAAAACAAGTGGCCACCAACCAGAGAATCTCTGAAGTCTTTAAACATAAAAACCAGAAAGATTCTGGGGAAAATAAAGACGACAGACAAGATAATAAAAAGAATGGCATTAAAAATTTAAACAACCCAGAATCTTTTGCAGAGATTTTTGTGAAAAATATAAATTTTCAAATGGTTTATTTTTTTCCAATTATTTCTGGTTTCGCCGCAGCTTATTTGCCTGCGGCTTTAGGTATTTATTGGACCACCTCTAATGTGATTAATTTTTTACAAGATATTTATATTAAAAAGAAATTAGACATTGAAGGATTTATTAAAAAACATTCTCAATTAAAAAAATAGAAATTATCTAAAGCTCCAAATACTTTTGTTATCTTAGAAATTATTCTTCCACCACAACCTCTGTTTCGCCATAGCGAATATTATCTAGATTTAAACTCCACAAACTTCTATCAGATTTATTAATAAAAATTAAACGGGAATCATTGGGGGCAATTTTTAAATTTAAAATATCTAAATTAGTATCAGCCGATTTTTGAAAATCATAAAATATTTCCACTTTAGAATTATTTTCTGCAAGACTTAAATAATAAAGATTATCCTCAAAACTAGCCACACCTTGATACCAGGCGTCAGGTAAGCCAGCATCGTATCTTTTTATTTCTTTAGGCACAGCACACAAAACAAATTCATCCAGATGACTAGAGACGCATTTACTGGCTAAAGTTTTAAAAGACAGTTCTTGTAAATTATTATCTTGAAAATTTTTATTGAAATTTGCAAATGAATTATTTAAATAAGTTTTAATTCCAGTTTTGGTATTCACTGAAACCAGAATATTTTTTTGAGTATTGGTTATCAAGAAAGCCAGGCCAGTATGATCGCCATAGATTTTTTCTAAGTTATTATTTAGATAATTTTCATTTCCATTTTCAATATTTAATTTATAGAAATTACTATTTTCAAAAGCCGTGTCTTTTTCATAGGCATAAATTTTTTCATCATTAGTAATAATTAGATTCCAAATTGTTAAAGGTGAGGTATAAATTTGTTCTGGACTAGCATAAATTCTATTCAGCAAAAACCAATCACTATAAACATCTTTTCTTCCATTTACATTAGTTTCTTTGGCTACTAAATAAATCAATTTTTGATTATCTGGCGAGACGGAAACAGAAATAATATTATCTGGCAAATTAATTAAATTTATAAGACCGTTGATCGAATTTGGAATAGTAGCAATTTTAGTTTTAATAATTTTTTTGTCATCTAAATATTGTAAAACAATCTGTTTGACTACACCATTGTCATCATTTAAGAAAAAAGCTTTTTGTATCATGACTAATTTTGGATTTTCTGAAATTATGGCTGTGGGTGTAGATGTACTTTGATTTAAATCTTTTTCATAAATGATTCCAGATTCTGAGTCTAGAAAAATCAACACACTAGTAGTGGCCATGCTTTTAGCAAAATTATTTTGTCTATAAGATTTAGAATAGATTTCATATCCAGCCACAGGTTTATCCCAGACTTTTATTAATCCCTCAGGTATTAATTCTGTTTCACCAGTAATATCTTGATCTTTTATTTTATCTTCTGGTTTTTCAGTAATAATCTTTGTCGGCAAAAAGCCAAAAAGATTTCTAAATTGAAATGAATCAGTTTTTTTTGTGGGAAATTCAAAAACATTTAAGGCGGTTTTTTGATAAAGAAATAAAATTATAATTAAAAAAAATATAAGAGAAGAGCCAGCCCAGAGAATTTCTTTTTTATATTTTTGAAAAAATGTTAGCGGCATATTTTTAATTATATTTTGATTTAGAGACATGCCAATGCTTACCTGTGGTATTTGAATTTGATTTAGATCCTTCCTCACAAAAAACCCAGCTCTTGTGATTGATTCCATCAATAAATGAATATTGCCGCATACAATTGTTACTGTTTCCAGCTGGATTTAAGTTTTTAATAAACTTATTTAATAAACCATTATCTACATAAGATAAGTCTATGGCCGCCACACCGGGCATATGTGAATAATGTCCCCATTCAGTACCACCACTAATTATGATAATACATTTGTCGGTGCTTGAATACGAGTTACATCTTTTTAATAAGTCAGTTAACATATCAATCACTATACTCGGCATTCCACCCAAAGTGGTACACCCACTTGTACAGGCCTCTGACTGAGAACATCGATTATTAATATTAAAACCATATTGGGCATTGTTTTTATTATTATCAATATCTTTAATGTCTAATAAAATTTTATTACCCGCAGAATTATTGGAAGACAGGGCCACGCGTATCATTTCTGTAGTAAAAGTTCTTTGTTTCGATGTGGCGTTACATTCACCACCACCGAAACCCGGCACAGCACTGGCAGTTTGATCTTGACGAATTGTTCCCAAGGTGTCTTTCTCGGAAGTTGTGATTTTAGTGTCCAGAGCCTTTATAGCCACATTCCAACCAGTTAAATCTGGATTTATCCAAGACAAGACCGAATAAATCAAAATAAAAGACACTAAAACCTCTCCGGCGTTTTTAATCATTTCATTTCCTTTTTTTTGACCAAAAATATTATCACTAGTCCCTTTTTGTACAGCCCCATAAATTAATCTTAAAATAATTCCCACTATCAAAACAATCATCATAAAAGTAACAATATAATTAATTTGGCTTGCTAAACCATCAACTTGACTATTTTGATCTGAGAAAGGTATTTTTTGATTAGGAGAACCATCAAAAGATTGTATTTGTTGATAAGCGTCTTCTTGTTTTCCCAAAGCAGCATCCACAGTACCCCCCAAACTTTGTCCATGAGCAGTATTTATAAAATTAAAAAAATCTAAATTTAGCATACCAATATTTTATTTATTTTAACACACCCCCGAGTCGTTTTTATTGCAAAGAAATACTAAATAAAGTTTTAGCATTTTGTAAAAATAACTTGGCATGAGAAATTTCTATTTCTAAAGATAGGTCACCATATTGATATTCTGGAGCTTTTAAAGTAAAAGTATTTTTAGTATTTTGTAAACCAGCCACCCCGTTTTGTTTCCATTGATAATTTAAATTTATATCTTCTGGATTGGTAATAGAAAAATAATAAGGTTCAACTAAAATATCTAAATTTTCTTTGCTTTTCATTTTATAGCTTTTATATTTTCTATTTAAAGCCTGACTATACATAATCAGCGGGTTATTATTGGGTTTATAAATCAAAGCCAAAGACCCATAAGGATCAACCCTTATTTTTTTTTCAGCTAATAAAGTATCTTTATTTTCATCAGAATAAATTTTTACTAAAATTGTATTAGTGTTTTCTAATTGATCTAAATCAAAGCTTAAAATATTTTTTCCAACTCCTGAACTAGGAGAAGAATATAAATCATTGAAATACCACGCATAAAAAAATTGATTTTTATCCAGATGAGCTAAAGAAGTAGAAATATTGGAATTAGCTATTAATTTGATAGTACTTTGTTCCCCCGGCAAAGGTCGGCCTTCATAAAAAGGTGGAACATAAGAACTTAAAACCTGCCAAGAGAAATTTATTTCATTTAAAGATTCTAAATTTTGAGACCAAGAAATTTTAGTAGAAAGTGTAGTAAAAATAAAAATAGAAAACAAGGTTAAAATTAAATAATATTTTTGCATAATGTTATTGCAGATTCTTTTTAATTTCTCTTGCAGCTAAAATCTGTTCTGGATTGGATGTAATTATTTGATCTTCGGCGTAGGAAGCAATAATTTTTATGGCCGCATGTTTTTGTCCTGCAAAAAAAATTCCCTCCCCCACCCCAGACTCCAAAAGTAAATATTTTTCTTCATCAGTGAGATTAAAAGTCTTTTGTACTAAATCTATACTAGACGGTGATTGACGTAAAAGTAATTGCATAGAGCTGTTAGTAATAATTGGTAAACCATAAGGACTACGCAAAAAGTCTCCCACATCCTGGGTAATAGTAGCTAAACCTAAATAATATTTTCTTCCACGTTTAGCTAAACCAAATAAAAAAGAAGCTGTGTCATCATTTTTCATCATAATCCAAGCCTCATCGATAATCAATAATCTTTTCTTTAATTCTTTTCTCACCTCATTCCAAATAAAATGAGTAATAATATACATAGCCACGGGTTTTAATTCTTCTTCCATATCTCGAATGGAAAAACAAATCAATTTTTTATTTATATTGACATTCGAAGGTTGATTAATAAATCCAGACCAAGTTCCGGTAGTATATTTGGAAAGTCTACGCACTAAATCATCTGAGCCCTCAATACCCGCTAAAACCATTTCAAAATCTGAAAGTAGGGGTGGTTCCACTCCTTCTAAATTAGTAGAATTATAAGTAATATTTTTTAAAGCATAAGTTTCAGTCAAGGCTCGGTCAATAATTGCGTCTTCTTCACTAGTTAAACCCCCCAACATAACGCGAAAAAGTCCCACCAGATTTATAATATTACTTCTTAAAACCTCCCCCACCGACTCATCTTCACCCGGTTTAGCTATGTCAAAAGGATTAATATGATGCGAAGAATTTAAGGAAATATCAAAATAACGCCCACCCACCGATTCGGCCAAGAATTCATATTCTTTTTCGGGATCAATAATTATGACATTAGCATCAAACATTAACGTTCTGAGGATTTCTAATTTAGTAGCATAAGATTTACCAGATCCAGATTTAGCAAAAATCATACTGTTATAATTTTCTAAAGAAAATCTATCAAAAATAATTAAAGAACCATTGTGTCGATTAATACCATATAAAATTCCTTTATCACTAGATAAATCAAAAGATACAAATGGAAAAAAAGAAGACAGGGGCGAAGTGTTTAAACGATTAGTAATTTGTAATTCATCTGTACAAAAAGGTAACACTGACTGTAAGGCCTCAGCTTGTTGGAATAAAGCTGGCTTTACATAAATTAATCTAGATTCTAAAAGATTTTTGATTTCGGCTTCAGTTTTTTGAATCTCTTCTTCTGTATCACCATACACAGATAAATAAAGTGCCACCTCAAACATTTTTTCTTCAGCCTGCATTAAAGAGTCACGTAAATCTTCTAAATCCATGAGCGCGGTTTCTAATTTTGGATCCCTAACCTCACCTTTTTCTTCTTTAATCATAATTTGGGATTCCACCTCAGCTACTTTTTTTTGAAACTCTTTCATCACTTCAACAGTGGACAAAGGTGTAATATGAATGGAGACATTGAAAATTTTATCTAAATTTACCACAGGGGCCAGCCAAGAATCATTTAAATATCTGGGATACGAAATTACAAAATAACTTCTAACTAATTTTCCAGATAAATTCATAGATTTAGATTCCACTCCCACCGCCGAGGGCGCCAATAAATCTTGTAATTCCATTTTGGCCGCATTATAAATTTCTTCTGGCTTTTGTACAGTCGGTGTAGTTTCGGTGTTTGTATTTTTGTTGAAAATATCTAATAATCCCATAATTTTATTTTTCTTGTTCATTAAGAGCTGGTGCATCAACCTCATTAGGATTAAAAATTTTATAATAAAGTTGCACCAAATCCTCAGTTTGAGTTAATTCTATTTTCAACCCTAAAGAAGTTAAAGTGCTTTTTACAATATTTACTCTTTGTAAAAGAGAATTATAATTTTTTAAAAATTCTTGATCACTCATGCGCCCAACGGAAAATCCAGTTACACTCGGCACATCATAAGGCACCACAATATAAAAACTTTTGGTCATAATAGCCTGCTGTTCAGTGAATTTTTGGACAAAGTCTATATATTCTCTAATTTGAATTTTTAATAAATCTTCCACCACTTCTTTTTCTCTTTGTCGTAGAATATTTAAATAATTTCTAATATCTAATCTTTTAGATTGCAAAAAAATCTGTATATTAAAATCTAAAGAATTTAAAAAAGTTTGAAAGCCACGAATAGCCGCCGTTTGTTCATCCGCACTTTTTAAAGAAAGATTTAAAGAAGAAGAAGACAATACCGCTCGCATACTTCCGTTATTTAAAATCACAATTCCATTTCTAATTTCACTAATCGGCACAAATTTCTGAGTCGCATTTTTAATCATGCTTTTATTATATCATTATCTCAAATTCAAATATTTTTTTGAAACATTATTTAGATTTTATGTATTTTGTCTTGTTTTTAAAATTTGTTTTTTGAAATCTAAAATTCAGAATAAAACATTTTCTCCCGCGGTGCGGGAGAAAATAAAATCTTTCATTTTTTGAAAACTAAAATTTCTAATCAAACATTTCTCTCGCGCAGCGAGAGAAAAAAGAAGTTTCATTTTCTGATTTTTTTGTGCAGTTAGGGAATAACAAAATACTTAATTTTGATGTTTTTTAATTTATAAAATATTTTTTCATTTTCATTTTTTAAATTCTAAACCTATTTCTTTCTTTCAGAATTTCTTCTCTCAAATCTCGGTCTACACCCTTAGGCTGTTTTGGCTGATTTAAAATATCTAATTTGTTAGAAAGATTTTTAATTTGTTCAAAAGTAAAATGTCTTATCTCCCCTTTTTCTTTATTTGATTTTAACTCTGAGAAATTATTTCCAAATTTTTTAATTTCCATTTCATTTTGTCTCAATCTCTCATCTCCATTAGAATTGGTCGGTAATTTATTTTGATTAGATTGCGGTGTTTGTGTTGGGCTTTTTCTTTTTTGCCAAACATAAATCTTGCTACTTAAAAAATATTTAAAACCCGCCTGTAAAATATCCCCAAAAGGTCTTTCATTAATTTTTACAAAAGCCAAAGCCAAAAAAGTTCCTGAGACTAAAATGATTAAAGGCATAGAAACATAAACCGGTAAAAGCTTCCAAAAAATATAAGCAAAAGCTATGGCTCCCAACAAATAACCAAATTGTTTAAAAGTAAAGGGTCCGAAAATTTTATCTTCTACATCTAAAAATTGTGGCACTCGAAATTGCATATTGTTTTATTATACACTTTCTCGATATGGGTCTAAAGCGGTTTGTTTTTGATCTTCCTGATCGGCAATTTTTTTTACATTTTTCATTTCTTTAATTTCTTCCTCTTTTTCTCTTTTTTGTATTAATTTCTGTATATCAAAATTATTTTTTTTATTTTCTTCTAGATTTTTTTCCACCAATTCTTTTACTTGATTACTGGTTTCATTAGCTTCTAAAATCTCATCTCTCCTTTGTTGATCTAATTCTAATTGCTTCTTTTTTTCTAATTCTGATCGAGCCAATCTAGTTTGAATTTCTGATTCTTCAGATTTTTCTAATCTTTTTAATCTTTCTGCTTCTTCTGTTCGGATTTGTCTCATTCTTTCTTTAACTTTTGCAGTATCAATAATTTCACCAGGTTGAATATTTATTCTGGACAACAAGGATTCACGATTATGGTTAGATGAATGATTTTTAGCATTTTCTAAATTATTTATATTTTCACCAGTCTGACCCGGGTCAATTTTTTTATATTCAAAAGTATTAATTTTACCTTTTAAATTTCCAGTATTTTCTAAAAGTATTTTTCGTAATTCTTCTCTTTCAGTTTCCTCCCTCTCTTCTCTTAAAGTTAAATGTCGAATATTTTTATTGGTCACTTTACTTTCTAAAATTTGTTTACGCGCTGGCGCTAAAACATAAGCGTCAATATCTTTTAAAATCATTTGTATATTTAATTCCTCAATTAATATTCCACTGATTTTAAAACTTTCCATTAAAGTATTTTTAGCGTCCTTGGTAGACAGCAGGCCTACTAAAATTGAAATCGCCACATTTTCAATAATCACATTTTCTTTTTCACCTTCCAATTTTTGTAATTTGCAAATCAAAGCAATATTTTTGGGAAATTCTTCTGACAAAATATAATTTTGCACTTCTACACTAGCTTGATTAAACGCCTCATCAAATTTACTCATGGTTAAATCATTAGAAGCCTGAGTGTTATTATTTTGATTATCATCTGGCATAAAATAATGTTTATTAATTTTCACTTTTATATAAAAATTATAACATTAAAAATCTGTAGATATATTTCTAAATTTTTAATTTAAGTTTTATTTCTCTGGTTTCGCAGTCTATCACGTAATTTATCTTGATTGGAAATCGTTGTATATTTACCAACCTGTTGGATAATTGATTCTTCAGTTTTCGGAGTTGAATTTTCTGTACTTGTGGTCTTGGTTGTATTAGTTGCAGCTTTTTCTTTTTCAGTTTTTTGTTTATCACTATGTTTTTCATTTATTTCTTTTTGAAACTCATTTGCAATTTTTTCTGTAGCCTTTTGTCTTTCTTTTACATTTTCTAAATTTACAGCTTTTTCAAATTTTTTTTTAGTTTCCGAATTATTTTTTAAATGTTCTCCAAAATTATTGTTTCCACCAAATTGTTCTGCTTCTTTATCTAAATATTTTATGACTTCAGTCATTCTAGTATTTTCATCAGCCTGATTTAGAGCAGATTTCCAAGATTCTGAATTATAATCAAATTTTTCAAATTTTCCTCCAAGTCTATCTAAAAGCCCTTTTCTAACACTATTTCCACCACCCAAGGTTTCATTTATTTTTGTAAATATGTTAGGGTTTTCCAATCTCGCTTTTAATCTAGCTTTTTCTTCTGGATTTAAAGTTTGAGCATATTTCCATCTTTTATTTAATTTCTCTCTCTCCGCCGCTTCAGGGTTATATTCACCAGTGAATTTATTTTGTAGATTTTTTAGACTCAATGCCTCCCCTTGACCAATATTACCAAATCTTTCGAATTGTTTATTTAAAAATTCATGTCGCGCACCACCTGGTGCTCCAGTGATCCATTTTTTCCCAAATTCAGTTTTACCAATTAAATTTCTACCACCTTTCAGAAGATTACTGGTTCTTCCAAAAGTTTGTTTACCACCCCATTTAGAAATAAAAGAAGTTGCCTTATTGCTAAATTCTCCAGACAAACTTTTAGCAGTAGTGATAGCAATTTGTAAAAGAGTAATTACTAAAATTGAACCAATTAGGGGGGCTACCCATTTTATACTAGCATCACTGCTAGAATTTAATATTCCTCTCATACCAGCATTATCATCTTTCCAGATGACCGCAAAGGCAATTTGTATACTTAAACCAATTAAGAAAACAAAAATTGGGGCCATAATTATATTATTGATAAAAACTCCTCTAATTTCTTCTTTCTTTTTATCTAAAATAGTGAGACCTGTGTCTGGAA
>Ga0247727_10005341_pt1 | contig 26192 bp, 16 predicted proteins | sample WisWelCaveWW1625_FD_202498 | JGI IMG/M metagenome (GOLD analysis project Ga0247727, IMG submission 202498) | Biofilm microbial communities from Wishing Well Cave, Virginia, United States - WW16-25 | ecosystem: Environmental > Aquatic > Deep subsurface > Groundwater > Cave microbial mat | place...
CGCGATGATCTCAGCGGTGCTCTTCCCGGTTTCTCCGAAGAGAAGCTCCACCTCGAGCCGCTCGTCGTCGTCCTTCCCGCCGTAGTCCTCGGTGAAGCGGACGCCGGAGGACATGTGCAGGAGGTTGCGGAGGCTGGTCTTGCCGTACTCGGTGTCCTCGAGATCGGGGACATAGTCTTCCGCGGGATCGTCGATCGACACGATCGCTCCTTCGCCGACGGCGACGCCGATCAGCATGGCGGTGAAGGTCTTCGCCATGGATTGAGAGAGGAACCGATCGCGATCGGAGCGCGCGTACTGGTAGTGCTCGAACAGGATCGTGTCGTCCCTGGCGATCAAAAGTCCCGTCACCGGATTGCGCGAGAGGTAATCCGAGATCGAGCGGCGCTCGCCGCCGAAGGTGTAGGTGATGTCGGGCTCTTTCGCGGCGCGCTGGAACGACCACGGCGTCGCGGAACGCGGCATGTGATGACAGGGAAAGAGCTGGTCGAAATGGCTGAACGCGCCGACGAGGAAGCAAGCATCGGTGAACGTCGTCCTGGTGCCGACGGGATAGCCGTCTTCGGCGCCGTAGGCGGCGGCGTCGGGACCCATGTCGGAGAACACCGGCCCAGTGCTGACCGACTGTGGCGTGTCTTGGGACGCCGTTGCCTCGTCCGGCGGCCACAGAAAGCTGACGCTGAACAACAATGACACCAGCACGTCCATCCGAAGGACTCCAGAAGTTTCGATCCATGCGCGATCTTTGGCCGTCATTCCCGCGAAAGCGGGAATCCAGAAGGCTTGCGACGCCTCCGTGGCGGATCTGGATTCCCGCTTTCGCGGGAATGACGACCGGTGTGCTCGGGTTGCCGTGGCATCGGTCATTGCGCACGGAGCGGGGCGGTTTGGCGGCGGATGAGGAGGGCGAGGAGGGCTTCGGCGAGGATCCACAGGGAGAGGACGAGGAGAGTGACGGCCACGGTGAGGAGGAGATTCGTGGCCTTGGCGTCCTTGATCTGGAGGACGAGGGCGCTGAGGGTGATACCGCTCATGAAGATCATCGGGATGCCGACGATGAAGCGGAGGATCCGGGGCTTGTTGGTGCGCACCAGCCACAGGAGCAGGCCAAGCAGCGTCAGCGCCGCGAGGAGCTGGTTGCTGGTGCCGAACAGGGGCCAGATGACCTTGTACGCGGGGATGATCCTGCCGCCGGCGTCGGTCGCGGTCTGACTGACGGCGACGAGCGGCAGCGCGAGCGTGACAACCGTTCCCGCGAGGGCGCCGGCGCGGCCCCTGAGGCCGGTGAACTCCTGGAACAGATAACGGCCCAGGCGCGTGCACACGTCGAGGGTGTCGTACACGAAGGTCGCGAACGCGAGCATCCCGAAGCTGACCGCGAACGTCAGCGGCACGCCGAGCCGTGACAGGAACGTTCCCACGCCGTAGCCGAAGATCTTGTCGGGGTTCTGCTTTGCGACTGGTGAGTCGGCTGCGAGCCACATCACGCACGCGAGCGCGAGCAGCGCGACGACTCCCTCGAGCAGCATGCCGCCGTAGCCGACGACGCGGGCGTCGGGCTCGCGGTCGATCTGCTTGCTGGTCGTCCCCGAGCACACGAGGCCATGGAAGCCGCTGCACGCGCCGCACGCGATGGTGATGAACAGGAACGGCACGAGCGGCTGGCCCTGCGCCGAGGTGAACCCCAGATACCCCGGCCACTCCGCCGCCGGATTCTCGAGGACGAGACCCAGCACTCCACCCAGCAACGTGACGTAAAGAAAGAAGCCGCCCAGGTACCCGCGCGGCTGGAGCAGGAGCCACACCGGCAGCATGGAGGCGACGCCGCAGTAAAGGAGGATTGCGTAGGACCAGTACAGGGAGGGGATCGGCCCGTCCGCGACCCAGTGGAGCGGAAGCATGGGCCCGAGAGCGACTGCCGCGGCCACGAGCGGCACGAAGATCAGCGTGGTCGTCCACAGCCTGGGCTTGAAGATCTTGACGAAGAGGCCCATGGCGACGCCGAGGAACAGGTACAGCATCGAGCTGGCGGCGACGCCCGCGCCGCGGATCAGCAGCCGTTCACCGGAGCCCGGCACCGTCACGTCGAGGTCCTCGACGAAGGCCCGCGCGGTGATGTCGGTGAACGCGATGATCACGTACACCAGGGCGAGCCAGATGTAGAAGCTGAACGCCGCCCAGGTGCGGCCGTTCAGGTACTTGCGCATCAGCTCGGCGACGGAGCAGGCGCCGTGCCTCATCGACCCGACCAGCGCGGAGAAGTCGTGCAGCGCGCCGATGAAGATGCAGCCGAGCACGATCCACAGGATTGCGGGTTTCCAGCCGAAGGCGAGCGCGGCGAGGATGGGGCCCGCGATCGGGCCGGCCGCGGAGATCGCGGAGAAGTGCTGGGAGAGCAAGTAGAAGCGCGGCGTCGGGACGAAGTTCGCGCCGTCGTGGTGCTCGTGCGCCGGGGTCTTGGTGGCCGCGTTCAGACCGAACAGGCGCGCGACGATCCGCGAGTAGACCGCGTAGGCGACCGCGAACGCGCCCAGAGAGACCAGCAGCCATCCGGCGAGGGTCATCCGATCGTGCCTTGGGTCAGTCCTTGGAAAGCAGCAATTTCATCGCTGGATGAGGCTTGTTGCGCGAGTGCGGCGTCGGCATTTGCGCTCGTTCTCTTCATGTGCTTCTCGGGACGGGTTCGATGGGATGTTTTCGTTGAACGGATGCGAACCAAAGCGGTGCTGGCGCACCGCACTCCAAAAACCGTGTTGCGAACGCGATGGACAGCGGTGCGTCAGTTGATGTGGGCGTCACTGTCCTTTTGGAGTGCGGTGCGTCGGTCGATGCGGGCGTCACTGTCCTTTTGGAGTGCGGTGCGAAGCACCGCTTTGGTTCGCGAACCTCCCGCGCGAACACCTGCTCCTTGGAGCATCCCGTCCGCTGCCTGGTGTGCGAACCAAAGCGGCGCTGGCGCGCCGCACTCCAAAAACCGTGCGGCGAACGCGATGGACGCTGGCGCGCCGCACTCCAAAAAACGTGCGGCGAACTCGATGGAAAGCGGGGCTGGCGCACCGCACTCCAAAGGGCGGCTCTCACTGGAACATCTGGTCGACGGGGACGATCCGGACCTGGTCGGCCTTGATGTCGAGGGGGTGGCGCTCGATCTCTTTATCCTCGGCGAGGAGGTCCTCGGGCTTCTCGATGCCGCCGTAGTCGATCGGCGTCGGCGCCCCCGAAACCAGCGCCTGCTTCATCTTCCCGGCGTCCGGCGTCACCATCGCGATCACCAGGTTGTCGGTCTGAAGGTGCTTTCTGATCGCCGCGTTGACTTGCTCGAGCGTGATCTCGTCCATCATCCTGCGAAAGCGCGCGAGGTGTCCGTCCTCGATGCCGTAGAAGCGGTCGTCGATCGTATATCCCAGTCTCTCCGAGGTGGTCTCGGCGAAGTGCAGGGCGTACTTCTTGAGAAATCCCTTCTGCTTCTCGAAGTCCTCGGCGCTCATGCCGCTGGTGATCAGCCGCTCGACCTCGCGCAGCGCCGCGCGCAGCGCGAACACCGCCTGATGAGTCTGCACCGGACGGATCCACACCTCGAACATCTGCCGGCGCCGGCCGACTCCGGTCGGCGGCATCGATCGCCCGCCGCCGCCGGGGAAGCACTCGATGTAGGAGTAGTCGCCGTAGTTCATGCCGCGCAGCTCGCGGATCACCTGGTAGAGGTGACTCACGCTGTTGCGATGCTCGCCGAGCCACGAGTTGGCGATCCACAGTGCGTAGTAATCGCGGCTGCCGCGCTGGACGTCAATCGGACATCCCAGGCTGATCGCGACCGACTGCCCGGGCTTGTCGACCAGGACCACCTCGCGGCCCTTGATGGCTCGCGCGGAGATCACCGGCGCGCTCGGCTCGGCTCCGGAGGCAAGGCCTGAAAGATCCCCCTTCAGCCTCTCGAGCAGCGCTTCGTCGTAGGCCCCGGCGAGTCCGATCACCAAACGCTCGCGGGTGAAGCAGTTGCGGTAGAAGTTGCGCACGTCGTCGAGGGTCAGCGACTTGAGGCTCGCGACCGTGCCGCCGACCAGGTGCTGATACGCCGTGCCCGAGAACACGCTCTCGTAGAGCGCCGCCTTGCCCAGCTCCTCGTCGGACGAGTACCGCAGCGTGTTCTCGAGGCCGGAGATGGTGTTGGTGCGGATGCGTTCGAAGTCCTCGCCAGCAAATCGCGGGCTCGTCACGGCGTCGATCAGATGCTCGTAGAACGCGCCCGCCTTGTCACGGTGCACCTCGCCGCTGATGACGGTCATCTCCTTGTCGACCGAAGAGGACAGCGACGCGGCCAGCGGATACAGGGCCGCGAGCACCTCCTCGTACGTTCGCTTCGTCGTGCCGCCGTCGGTCAGCATCGCCGCGGTGAGAGCCGTGAGCCCCTCCTTGCCTTCGGGATCGTCCTGGGCGCCGACCTTGAACCACAGCTTGAACACCACGTTGGGGTCCTGCGGCACGGGCAACAGGACCGGCTCGTTCATCGTGACCGTCGTCTTCGCGGGCAGAAGCGCGCCCTTGGAGTGCATCATCGCGACGGTGCACGACCCGGGCTCGAGGTACTGCCTCGCCGCCGCCATCACATCCTCCGGCGTGACGCGATCGAGAGTGCGGTACATCTCGTCGACGCAGGTGACGTCGCCGGTGATCGCGATCAGCCGTGCGAGTCCGCCGGCGACCTCGCTCGGCGTCGACAGCCCCGACAGGAACGAGTACTTGAGCCGCGAGCGCGTGTCCGCGAGGCGCTGCTCGACCACGACCCGGCTCCGGAGGTCTCCGGCGGCGCGCCACATCTCCTGTTCGACGCGGTGGATGTCGGCCGCGTCCTTGACGCGCGCGAACACTGTCCACAGCCCCGGGTCGCGCGCCGGCGCGAATGACGAGAACAACGCGTCGACCCGCTGCTCGTCGAGGACGAGCTTCCGGTACAGCGGCGAGGTCTCGCCCACGAGAAGGTCGCCCAGGAGCGTCGCCGCCATCATCGTCCGATCGCCGGGGAGGAAGCGCTCGCCCTTGAGGCTGAGCATCAGCCACGGCAGCGTCTGGCCGTCGAACTCTACGGTGACGCGCTTCTGCTCGGTCTGCGGCGGCTCGACCGGGACGTCGGCCGGACGGAAGCCGTCGGTCCAGCCGCCGTAGTTCTTCTTGATCAACGACAACGTCGCCACGAGGTCAAAGTCTCCGGCGACGAGGACGATCACGTTGCTCGGCCGGTAGAAGCGCTTGAAGAAGGTCTTCGAGTACTCGAACTGCTCGGGCATGCGTTTGATGTCGTCCTCGAAACCGATGGTCGTGTGCTTGTAGGTGTGGCGCTCGAACGCGGTCTCCTGCACCTTCTCCATCAGCGCGAACAGGGGATTCGTGCGGCCCTTGCGGTACTCGCCGTACACTGCGCCCGCCTCGGTCTTGAACTCGGCCTCGTTGTACTTCAGGAACTGGAACCGGTCGGCCTCGATCTCGATCACCTTCGGCAGGTCCTCGGTGGAGAAGCTCAGGTGGTAGCAGGTGAGGTCGTCGTCGGTGAAGGCGTTGGCGTCGGCGCCCATGCCGCTGACGATGCCGTCGTAGACCGGACCGGGGAACCGCTCGGAGCCTCGGAACATCATGTGCTCGAAGAAGTGCGCGAAGCCGGTGACTCCCGGCTCGACCTCGTCGCGACTGCCGGTGCGCACGATCGACCAGTAGGCGACCAGGCCCTGAGAGGGCATCGGCACGAACAGCACCTTGAGGCCGTTGTCGAGGACATGGCGTTCGACTTCGTAGGGGAAGGCTTTGGATTGCATCGCTTGGGCACGGAGGGCGGATGGGAGGAGGACGAGACCGACCATGAGACGAAGAACTCGAGCCATGGGGACGCCTTCTTCTGGGGACGAACGGATCGAGCCCGACGGCTTGTGATGCCCTTCGGAGGGTGTGAGCTCGGGCCGGAATTATGCATGAAGCCCCGCACTTCCGTCGATGCAGGGGCGGGGCAGGGAGCGGCAACCAGTCGCGACGAACGTGTGCTCGCGAGCGCCCATCCCGTCGAAGCACTCGCGGGCGCCGAAGGCGAGGCATCCCGTCGAAGCGCTCGCTGCTGCCGCGCGAAGCGCGGCTTTGGAGTGCGGCGCGACAGCGCCGCTTTGGTTCGCACACGAATCAGCGGGTGGGATGCTCAAAGGAGAAGGCGTTTGCGTGGTACGTTCGCGAACCAAAGCGGTGCTGACGCACCGCACTCCAAAAGTCCGGCGACGCCCTCTTCGACCGATGCGCCGTACCGCGCGTTTTTCGGATACCGAGGAGTCGTGAGCTCGTCGCAAGCCTTCGAGGAGTCGCGAAGCGTTTTGGAGTGCGGCGCGACAGCGCCGCTTTGGTTCGCACACGAATCAGCGGGTGGGATGCTCAAAGGAGAAGGCGTTTGCGTGGTACGTTCGCGAACGAAAGCGGTGCTGGCGCACCGCACTCCAAAAGTCCGGCGACGCCCTCTTCGACCGACGCACTGCACTTCGTGAATTCTCGAACTCTGCCCATGACGGGCGTTCGCTTCGTCGCGCACGAACCAAAGCGGTGCTTCGCACCGCACTCCAAAGGTGCTCCGCACCTCCGCGAACACGTTGCGAGACCGGATCGCTCTGGCGCGAAGCGATCGAGAGCGCGGATGAGCCGCTTTGCAAGAGTCAACGTGCAGGCGGCGGCGAGCTCTCGGCGGTACTCGCAGCAAGGGAGGAGTCGGCCGTTTCCCGATCCCCCGGCGCTGCCCTCTTGAACAGCTCGATGTCGAGGATCCTGGGATGGGGGAGGAGCTTGTCGCCCTCGGTCGCGTGGACGAAGAGGTGCGACGAGCCCCGTCGCGGCAGGGCGGCTCCGGTGTGAACCCGCGTCAAGGTGCTGCCCTGCTCCACGAAGCAGGGGCTCATCTGCGCGTAGCTCGAGAACACATGTGCCGAGGCGCCGCGCAGACTCAGGTCGACATGAACACCGTCCGGCAGGCTGTCTTCACCCAGCGGCGCGACCCGGACGCTCCAGCTCGCGTCCGGACTCTCGAGCGAGAGATGCACCAGGCTCAGGAAATGAACCTTGCGATCGTCCCAGAGAGGATTGAGCAGGCGCGCGAGGTGGATGTGGGTGAGCAGGATGTCCCTGCCCGTACCGATCCGGTTCGCCGGCTTGTTGAGATCGAGGCGCTTCTGGAGCAGCGTTCGCTCCCACCCTTCCGGACAGTCACAGAGCAGCAACTGGTGATCCCCCGGTGGAAGGGTCTCGACCTCTGCGCGCAGGCCTTTGACGTACCGTCCCACCTGCCGGCCGATGCCCTGGATTCGACCCTCCGGGTCCGAGGAAAGATGCAGGATCGACCACGGCAGCACGATCAGGGCGACGGGAAGGAGCGCGGCCCGGCGCCGGCGGAGGCCGGCGGCAAGAAACGCGACGGCGAAGGCGGTCGCGGCCAGCAGCAGGCGCGCCTCGACGAATCCCACGAAGATATAGAGAAGAAGGTCGCTCACCAGCGCGCACGCCAGCAGGTGCTGGGCGAAGCTCATGGCGCGAAACAAGCGGATCGAAAGACCGAGGACGAGCAACGCGAACCCGGCTGCGATGCCGTACGACAGCATCGCCATCGCCGAGAAATGCGGGACGAACACGTTCGCGAGATAGTCGAGCGGTACCAGGGTGCGATCGCCGTTCCAGCCGCCGCCGCGGTAGCCGCCGAGGCTTCGAAGGATCATCCAGCGCAGAGCGAGGAACGCGAGCCACAGGCCGAAGTCGGGCAGCGCGGATCGCAAGGCCGCGGCAATCCTTGGCTTCCAAGGCAACGGCGAGTGCGTGGCGCGGGAAAGTAGCAGGGCGAACGGCAGGGCGAAGGCCGACTCCTTGCTGCCGAGCGCGAGCAGGAGCCACATCGAGCGCACCATTGGCTGGGATCCGCGCAGGATCGCGCCCAGGTAACCGATGCTGAACCAGGTGACGAGGAGATCGCCGCGCCGGTCGGAGAACATCAGCACGTCCTCGACGACCGGATGAAGGGCGAGAGCCGCGGTGCCGAGCGAGCACAGAACCGTGGACAGGCGCAGCCCGCGCCAGAGAACCTGGAAGAAAGTCAGCAGACAGAAGAACCAGATGCATAGGTCGACACCGCGCACGAGCCACTGCTGATCCACCTGCGAGCCGATCACGAAAGTGAGCGCGGTGACCGGGCGGTAGCCGATGAAATGACCCTTGAGGAAGATGTTCTCGACGGTCCGCCAGCCGTCCGGGCGCGCCATCTCCATCCATCCGGAGCCGTCGGCGCCAAGGACCATCACCTCGAGCAGCGACCAGTAGGGGGCCATCAGCAGGAGCAGGCCGGCGACGACCAGCGCGCGGCGCACGAAACGCCTCTGGTACCAGCGCGGAGGAAGAAGGCGCGCCAGCTCCAGGGGGCGGACAGTGAGCGCGCCGGTCTTCAGTGCGGACCGACCAGAAACGGAGGAAACGCCGTTCTGGGCGGAGGCGTCGGGGAGCGTGCCGCGGGGGAAGAGCACGGGTCGGATCCAGATGGTCAGCGAGGAGGGATTGGCCGACCGATCGCTCTGTTATTGCCAGGGTTTGCACACCTGTCCCGAGAATGCACGCACGATGAGAAAAAAACGCCGACCTCCCCGCGCCCAGCCGAGGCACTGCCGCCGAGATGCGAGCGCGGACCAAGAAAGAGCCCAACGCGAGCGCTCGGGGATCAATCGGCGCCCGAAGGGTTGGAGATTCCTTCCTCGATGCAAAGCTCGAGAACATCGGGAAGCGGGAGCGGCTTCCGTCCCACGTCGGTCGGGACGCACAGCCATGACGATCCCGACCGCGGTCGCAGAGTACTGAGGCGAATCCGATGCAACGAGCCCTCGGACTCGATGAGGTCCGGGCTGAGGTGCATGTAGCTGGGGAACACGAACGCGCGGGCGCCCGAAAGCTCGAGATCGACCCGCACTCTTGACGGGAAGGGTTTTGCGGAATCCTGCTCCACCAGGGCGATCTTCGTGGTCCACTGTGCATCCGGCCGGTCGAGCACGAGATGTCCGAACACCAGGAAGTGAACGGTTCGCTCGCTGTTCCCGGCGTTGATCATCCGCGCCAGATGAAGATGGGTCATCAGCACGTCGCGGGAGGTTCCGAGGAGGTGGGCGGTGCTCCGTTCGACTCTTTCCTGCAGCAGGGATCTCTGCCAGCCCTCGGGGGAATCGCACAGCACGACCTGAACCTGACCGCTTGGAAGCTCGGAGATCATTGTCTCCAGCCGCTCGGTGTACTGACGCACCTGCCGGCCCAGCAGCTCGATGCGCCGGGAAGGATGGGTTAAGAGGTGCAGAACGGACCAGGGGATCGCGATGACCAGCAGCAGCGCGAAGGCGGTCCTGCGGTTTCGTGCGGCGGCGATCGACGACTGCGCCACCAGGTACAACGTGGCGGCGAGCAGGGCCCGGCTCCAGACGCGGCCGACCGCAACGTACAGAAGAAAGTCGAGGATCAGGGCGCACAGGAAGAGGTCCCTCGCGAACCCACGGCCGGGAGTCGATGCGATGAACAACGCCGAGACGATTCCGACGAGCGCCACTCCGAGCCACCGGGAGACGGACCACAGGGCGACGATCTGCGGGGTGAAAACGCCCGTGAAGTAATCGAGGGGAACAAGATGGCGGAGGCCGGACTCCACGTAGCCGCCCACGCGACCGATGATCAGATGACGAAGAGAGAGGAACAGGAAAAGGACGAAGAGGTCCGGCGCCGTCGCTCGAAGGGCGGACAGAAGCGGCCTGCGATCGACAGCGGCGCCGTCGCGCCAGAGGTTGAGCAATCGGGCGGCGAATACCGCCAGCGGCAGTACGACGGCAGGCTCCTTGCTGCCCAGCGCAAGCAACAGCCACGCAAGGCGCGGCGCGATCCCACGACCTTGCAACACGGCGCAAAGGTAGGCCATGCTGAACCACGACAGGAGGAGGTCGGCGCGACGGTCGGAGAACACCACCACTTCCTCGATCACCGGATGGAGCGCGACGGCCGCGACCGCAAGAAGCGAAAGACGGGGAGTGAGTCCTGCTGCCCGCAGCGCCCGATGCAACGTTGCAAGACACAGGAGCAGGATGACGAGGTTCAGCGCGTGGACCAGCCACTGCTGCTCGGGGCTCGACCCGATCGCGAACGAAAGGGCGGTGATCGGCCGATAGCCGACGAAGTGTCCCTGGCCGAAGATCTTTCGCAGGTCGGAGAAGCTCGTGAGGCGTCCGATCTCGACCCATCCCGCCGAATCGCCTCCCATGACCGGCGCGCCGAGCAAAGCCCAGTACGGAGCCGTGAGGAGAACCAGCGCCAGTCCCGAAAGGAGTCCACGAGCCCGACCGGCGCGTTCTGTCCGGGCATGCGCGTGGTCAGGAAGAGTTGGATTCATCGATCAGGCGCCTGGCTCTGGATCGCGTCTCGTTCTTGGGATCAAGCGCGTCATTGTATGGACGCAAGAGTCGACCGGGCACAAGGCTCGAACGGAGGCGACGAAGAGTCGTTCCGGGGATACTTCAGGCCACAGAGGCGCATGGCGATCCCCGACCCCGACCCACTGGATGACTGACCGGGTGAGCGGTGAAACGATCACGGTGAAGGATTCGACGCGACCGCTTTCAGCGCACCTCGCGGCAACCTGCGTCGTCGTCGTGGCGGCGGCATTCTCTCCGGCACTGTTTGCCGGATTCCTGTGGTGCGACGACTACACGGTCGCCGACAGCGCGCTGATGCAGGACGTCTCGGGACTTGCGCGCATCTGGCGCGGCGGTTTCACCGAGCAGTACTACCCGCTGACGTACACGCTGTACTGGATGATCCACCAAGTCTTCGGCGCGGTCCCGCTGCCGTACCACGCGGTCAGCATCCTGCTGCATGCACTCAACGCGCTCCTGTGCGTCATCGTGTTTCGGCGTCTGTTTCCCGTGATCGCGGTCCCGGCGGCGCTGTGGTTTGCGCTCCATCCGCTCCAGGTGGAGAGTGTCGCCTGGATCTACGAGCTCAAGAATCCATGGTCGGCGTTGTGGATGTTGCTCGCTGCGTGGATGCACCTGCGATTCATCGAACGTGGAGGGACGGCCTGCCTGGCGGGCGCAGTGGTTCTGTTCTTCGCCTCCCTGCTGGCCAAGAGCGCCACGCTCATCTATCCGTTCCTTGCGGCCCTGGTGCTCGCGGCGGAGTCGGCGGAAAGGGCGTCGGGCAGGTCCAAGCCGAGCGATCCCGCGGGAATGGATCCTGGGCGCGAGCGCCGGAGAAGACGTGCCTTTCTCAGCCTGATTCCGTTCTTCATCGCGGCCTTCGCCTCGGCCGCGATGACGGTGTGGTACGAGCGGCACGGGACGCTGGTGGGAGGTCACGAGTATCCGCAGTCCTTGCTGGAGCGCCTCGCGATCGCGGGCCAGGCCTTCTGGTTCTATGCCGGAAAGGTCCTGTGGCCGGTGGCGCTGGCGTTTTCCTATGGGCGGTTCGCCGTGGAATGGAATCACTGGGCACAGGCTCTGCCGGCAGTCTTCTTCCTCGTGCTGCTGCTGGTCACGCTCTGCTCGTTATTGATGCGACGCGGCGGCGGGACGCCAGTGGCGTTGGCCGCCTTTCTCATCGCGCTCCTCCCGGTGCTCGGCTTCGTCGACATCTATATGTTCCGCTACACCTTTGTTGCGGATCATCTGGCGTACCTGCCGTTGCTCGCGGCCGCGCCTCCAGTGGTGTACGTCCTCCAGAAAGCCGGGGAATGGATGGCGCGCCGGCTTTGTCCTTCAGCAAGGCTCGATGGTGGGTCGTCCGGAGTCGGCGACTTCGACCTCTCAACTTCTCTCCCGCAAGAGCGGCGGCTTCGCCGGTTCTCTCTGGCGATCGGGCGGCTGCATTGGTGGATCCTGATCGTTCTTGCCGTTCTTACCTGGAGGCGCGCGCACCAGTATCAATCCGAGGAAGGGCTCTGGCGTGAGGCGGCGAGCGGCAGGAATTCATGGCTTGCAAGACTGCAGGTCGCGCGGCTGGTGCAAGGTCGGGATCCGGTCGAGGCGGAAGAGTGGTTCCTGCGGTCCCTCGAGGTGCAGCGAAGCGCCGAGGCGAGCGCGTCGTATGCACGGTTCCTCGCCGGTCGTGGCAGGACCGCGAGCGCCTTCGCGCATTTCGAGGAGGCGATCGTCCTTTCGCCGCGCGATACGCGGGTGCTGCACTCGGCGGCAGCGGCGCTCGCAGGTGAAGGGTTTCTCTGTCACTCGCTCGAGCACTACCGGCGCATCCTTGAGCTCGACTCCGGGGACGAGATCGCGAGAGTCAATCTCTGGAGCCTGGAGAGGAGTCTTCAGGAGGTGCTCCGGAGGCTGGAATCGCTGAGTCCCCTGGTCGAGGCACCGGGCGCAGGTGTCGAGGATCTTCTCGAATTCTGCGCTGCCTGTGTCTCGCTCGGCCGCGAATCGGAAGCGAGTGACCGGCTGAACGAATGGATTCAGGAACGCCCGGACTCGCGACTCAGCGAAAGGCTCGCTCTCGTCCTTGCCTCCAGCATCGATGCGCGCGTTCGCGACGTCCCCGCCGCGTGCGATCTCATCAAGGAATTGATCGAGCGAACGCGCGGCACGGTCGCCTCGGTTCAAGAAACGGCGGCAAGAGTGTTCCTCGCGGCGAATCGGGAGAGCGAAGCCGTCCAGCACCTCGTGACCGCCGTCCGTCTCTACGAGATCGACCAGGAGCCCGACAAAGCCCATGTCTGCCTCGACCTGCTGCGCATCCTGGGCGCCAGGACTCCGCGATAGCGCTCGCCGTCCTTTTGGAGTGCGGTGCGAAGCACCGCTTTGGTTCGCGAACGGACCACACAAACGCCTTCTCCTTTGAACATCCCGCCCGCTGCTTCGTACGCGAACCAAAGCGGCGCTGTCGCGCCGCACTCCAAAGCCGCACTGCGCGCGGCAGCGGGAATGCGGTGACATCGGTTGAAGACGGCGTCGCAATCCTTTTGGAGTGCGGTGCGAAGCACCGCTTTGGTTCGCGAACCGACCACACAAACGCCTTCCCTGTTGAGCATCCTGCTCGCTGCTTCGTGCGCGAACCAAAGCGGCGCTGCCGCGCCGCACTCCAAAACGCTTCGCGAATTCTGGAATGCCGGCACCGAGGCGGTCGCTTCGTCCCGCGCGAACCAAAGCGGCGGGCAGGCGACAGTAGGAGAGGCCGTTACTGGAGGACCTGGCAGGCATTGATACCTGCGTACGCACAAGACGGAAGCCGGGACCTGGCGCGTCTCCGAGTCTCCCCTGAACGTGGCACTCTCCTCATGTCTGGACATCGAAACCCGGCCTGGCCCCACGCTCCGACACACTTGCTCTCACAATCAGGAACGTATTTCGTCACCGCAGGGACCTACCTTCAGGCGCACCACTTTCGCGGGGCAAATCGCCTGTCTGTCCTGGAAAGCGGGCTGTTCAAACTGGCCGCCAAGGAGGGCTGGCGGCTCGAGGCCTGGGCGGTGTTCTCCAATCACTACCACTTCGTCGGACACTCACCACCGGGAGCGCAGACGGCTCGGAGTCTTTCGAGGATGCTCGGCGTGCTCCATGCCAGAACCTCTGCCTGGGTGAACCGTCTCGACAACCGACCGGGACGGCAGATCTGGCACAATTTCTGGGAGACGCGGCTGACCTTCCAGCGGTCTTATCTCACCCGTCTGCAGTACGTTCATGAGAACCCGGTAAGGCACGGGCTGGTGCCGGTTGCAGCTCAGTACCCTTGGTGTTCAGCGAGCTGGTTCATGAGGACGGCTTCGGCATCGCAGATCAAGAACCTGGGCAAACTGAAGTCTGACCGGATCATGGTCAGGGACGAATTCAAGCCCGTCTGGGAGGGATTCGAACGTTCGTAGCCGGGACGGCGATGATCGGGCGATCGGTGCCGGGCTTCAAGCACAGACGGAGAACTCCTCCGCTGCTTCGTGCGCGAACCAAAGCGGCGCTGTCGCGCCGCACTCCAAATCGCTTCGCGACTTTTCGAATGCCGGCACCGAGGCGGTCGCTTCGTCCCGCGCGAACCAAAGCGGCGCTGTCGCGCCGCACTCCAAAACCGCGCTGCGCGCGGCAGGGGGAATGCGGTGACGTCGATCGAAGAGGCGTCGCCGGGTTATTGGAGTGCGGTGCGTCGGCTGAAGAGGGCGTCGCAATCCTTTTGGAGTGCGGTGCGAAGCACCGCTTTGGTTCGCGAACAGACCACACAAACGCCTTCCCCCCTTGAGCATCCTGCCCGCTGCTTCGTGCGCGAACCAAAGCGGCGCTGTCGCGCCGCACTCCAAAGCCGCGCTGCGCGCAGCAGCGGGAATGCGGCGACGTCGGCTGAAGAGTACGTCGCCGCGAGTGCAGTCGTCGATCGAAGAGGGCGTCGCAGGGTTTTTGGAGTGCGGTGCGAAGCACCGCTTTGGTTCGCGAACAGACCACACAAACGCCTTCCCCCCTTGAGCATCCTGCCCGCTGCTTCGTGCGCGAACCAAAGCGGCGCTGTCGCGCCGCACTCCAAAACGCTTCGCGAGTATTCGAATGCCGGAACCGAGGCGCTTGCTTCGTCCCGAGCGAACCAAAGCGGCGCTGTCGCGCCGCGCTCCAAGGGGGGGAAACGGCGGCGGGTTACTTGCCGTCGCCTTTGCGCAGCGACATTGCCATGTCGCGTTCTGCGGGGGCGTACTCGAGGATCAGCGAGCGAGTCTCGAACCACAGCTCGTTCATGTCCTTGACCTTGAGCTTTGCACCCGCGAGCTTGCGCGCCGCTTCGACCTTGCTCCGGGTGAACGGCTTGATGCCGCGCTTCCTGGCGGCGGCGAGCTGCTGGTCGCAGAAGTCCTTGGTCATGCGCTCCGGAACCATCCGCTCGCCGAAGAACACCAGTGCCTTCTCGAGGTCGAGCGCAGGCGTGACGATGACGAGATGGCCGTCCTTGTATCCGCTGTTGACCTTGTGCAGGGCCGCGGTCTCTCCCAGGAGCAGGAAGTCAGGGCTGTTCAATGGCTGCAGGAGGTCGAGGTCGGCCTTGATCACGAGGATGTAGCCCTTTTTCACTTCGAGCGCCTCGCCGCCCGCGCAAAACGTCATCGCCCTCTCGACCTCGTACTCGCGCGCGTACAAGAGGTCGAGCGGCGCGCGCGGCACGGGGCCCACCTTTGCCTCGCTGCCGCCCTGGGTCCCTTGTCCCAGTGCCAGCGGGCTCACCAAGAGGAGCGAAAGAAGCGTCGTGCCGATCGTTGAAGCCGTCCGGTTTCTTTCCATGAGATGGATCCTGTGGAGTCGCGTGACTTTACGCGCGCGAGACGAGAGTGTTCGTTCCCAGCCGTTCAAGAGCAGCCTGCATCGGATCGAGCCTCGGGTGCTCACTTGCGAATGATCTCGAAGTCGTCAAAGCCCAGGCGTCCGCGCACCGAGCCGAAGTCCGACCCGACCTCGACCTTCATCGAAACCACGTTCTTGAGGTCGATGCCCGAGCCGTCGGCCTCGAAGTCGGCGATCCGCAGCCGATAGGTCTTGAACGCCGATCCCCAGCCGCCGCTGCGCAGATACGGCTCGTCGATCCCGCCGTAGGAAAGCGTGTTGATGCTGCTCTTCACGCCGTCGCCGTCGACCAGGCTCACGGTGATGTCGCGGTCTCCCGCAAGACCGGTCGTGTCGGCGTGGTCCGCCTGCTGGCAGGTGATGAAGGAAAGGTAGCGGTCGTCGCTCAAGTCGCGTTCCTCGGGCGCGATCGTCTGGACGTACTCGAACACGACGCCGTTCCAGTTGAAGATGCAGCCGCGCGTCTCCCACCAGAATCCGCCGTCGATCTCTCCCGATCCCCAGCCACCGGCCGGGTTCGTATCCTCGAACAGGCGTTCGACCAGATCGAGGACCGTGAAGGTGACGTCTTGTCCCGAGCTGTTCCTGCCCGTCCCGAAGTTGGTTTCGTAATCGTCGATCACAAAGTTCCCGGCGGCGATTGCGTCGCGGTACAAATTGACCATCACCTGCTCCGGAGGGATGGTCTCACAGCCGATCGGCCGGAACACGTTCGGGCTGCGCGTGAAGAAATCCTTGGCCGGCACGTTGCCGTACGTGACCATCATGCAGAACGGAAGCAGGTATCCCTTCGAGCACCTTTCCACCTGATTGCGCGTGAGCTGCAGCGGGCCCTCGCAGACGCAGCTCCACAGCTGGTTGTAGTAGCCGTGACCCGCGCCGTACAGATAGCTCATCATCTTGTTGCCGTCGGCCCGGCCGTAATGGAACGTCGGCGTTGCCCCGCTGACGCAGCCGCAGACGTCGGCGTCCGATCCTCCGTAGTACAGGAGAAAGTTGCGGTCGCGCGGCGTGCTGCCCTCGTCCGCGGTCAGGAAGTTCACCTCTGCGATGGCGTTGATGCCGAGAAAGCTGTCGGCGTCGTATCCGTCCAGCGTTCCGTTCGGAGGCCGGATGCCGGGGATGTCCGGGAACGCGACCTGGTTGTACTGGACGATCACGCCCTCTCCGCCGCGACTGTGGCCGGATGTGACGATCCGATCACCGTCGACCTTGTCGTCGATGATGCCGCCGCCCATCGGCGGGTACGGGTTGCCGTTGTGGTCCAGGAGCTGAGTCTGCAGGATCAGCCTTTCGGTGTTCTTGTTGGTGAGCCAGCCGCGCCAGCGGATTCCCAGGCTCACGTGCGCCGGAAACATGTCGAAGCTGGCGGTGATGAACCCGTGGCTCGCGAGCAGCTCCTGCAGATAGCGGTATCCCAGGTAGCTGTTCTGGATGCCGGTGTTGCCGTGCGAGAACGTGACCAGCGGCAGCTCTCCTTCAGGCAGCGGGTCGGGGTACACGACCAGTCCGCGCGAGCGCATCGACCGCGTGCTGCCGCCGTCGAATCCTTCGGTGTAGAACAAAGCCGAGTTGTCGAACTCGAAGGAGTTCGAGACCAACGGCCCCTTCCTCGTGGTGTCCTTCAGGACGTAGAAGCCGGCTTCGTCCTGGCTCAGGTGGTCGATCAGATCCCCCGGGTCGAGCCGGCCGTTCTGGTCGAAGTCGAGGACCGCGTCGTACGGAACGCCCAGGCCCACTCCCGCGTCGCCGACGAGATTGGCGCCCCAGGCGAGCGTCGTGTTCTGCTGGATCGTCGTGCCGTTGACGATCGCGGTCTCGAAGCATCCGGTCAAGTCGGTCAGCACCGGATCGGCGGTCCATCCATCCGGTGACTTGTGCCCGACGATGTACACGTCATAGGCAAGTCCAAGCCGCTCGCCGTGGCGCATCGGGTCGAGCGCCACGGCGACCGTGCGATTCTGGTTGATCGCGCACGGGAACTCGAAGAACGGATACTGGGTCAGGGCGTGACCCGCCAGACCCGGAAACGGGCCGACGCGGATCAAGACCTCGTCTGTATTCTCCGGAGCGCCGATCGTCGTGAAAGCGCTCTCATGAGTGAGGCGGAGGATGACGCGACCCGTGCTGCGTGCGCTGACCATTATCCCGGCAGGGAGCTGGTCGAAGGCAAACTCGGACGGCAGCGCCATCTTCCGACCGTCGACGTCGAACACCTCGATCATGTCGGAATCGCCGTACAACACTTCGGCGGAAAGAACGAACAAACCGGAGGTCACGCCACCGTTGCTCATCACGAACGACCGCATCAGGAGCCTCGTCGCGGCGAATGAAGTGGCGGTGGGATCCGACCCGTCGCAGGCGAGCGTATTCACCTGCAGGAACACGCCGGTCATGGACTCGGTCGCGTCGTCGGAGAACCGGGCGGTGAGGTCGTGCGCCGGGCCGGAAAGGACCGCGACCGAGGACGCGAGCAGCCAGAAGAGCGACATCAAGAGAATCTCCAAGGAGGAGCGGCCTGACGATGCGGGTCAAGTTTCTAGCAGAACATCGGCGATTCGTCGAGGTTCGGCGGCGGTTGCTTCCTGCAATTCTTCTCGCGGGTCGAAAGCGTGCGTTCTGGTGCGAGCCCTTGAGCGCGATGATTCAGCACTTTCCCGGGGCGCTGCCGGCCCTGCAATGCGTCGGAGATCGACAGGATGGCCACTCGTGCCGATCACTCGCTGGATGTCCCTCGGAATTCTTGGTCTGTCCGCGGCGGGATGTGACCGCGGCGAGACGGGGGGAGGAAACCCTGCTGCGACTCATGGACAGCACATCGTCTCGCTCGTTCCCGCGATCACCGAGGCCCTGTTCGAAATCGGCGCCGGCGAGCAGGTCGTGGCGGTCAGCGACTATTGCCTCGACCCAGAGGATGCGGCGCGGCTGCCCCGGGTCGGCACGGCGCTCAAGCCCGACCTCGAGCGCATCGCGCGGATGCAACCGACGCTGATCCTCGCCGAGGACAACAAGAGCGCCGCCACGGAGCACCTGTCCGCGATCTCCACAGCGCGTTTTCTCAAGTGGCTGACTCTGGACGACGTCGTGTCGAGCCTTGCGGAGCTGGGTGTCGTCACGGGATGCTCGAAACGCGCCGAGGGTCTCGCTCGGGATTTTGCACGAACGCTGAAAGCACCGGCACCCGCGGATGCACCGACCGTGCTCCTGGTGCTCGGCTACAATCCCGGCAAGCTCGATGAAGTATGGTTCATCAAGGACGATTCTCTGCACGGCGCCGCGCTGCGCGCCGCGGGCGGTCGCAATGCCGTGCTCGAACGCGTCGAGGGCTTTCCACGGCTCGGTCTTGAACGCTTGATTGGCCTGGACCCGGAGATGGTCATCGTCCTGTCGCCCCATCGGGAGGATCAAGGGCTCGCTGAAGCATTGCTGGACGACTGGCGGGAGATCACGGCTCTTCGGGCCGTTCGAACGGGAAGGTTGGCGGCGATCATCTCGCCGACGGTCATGTCCACCGGGCCGCGCATCCTGCAGTTCACCGACCGGCTTGCGGCGGAGATCCGACGCCTGAAGGCGATTCAGTGAGCGAGCTCGAGTTTCTCGAGGTTGGCTGTCGCGTGCGCGGTCGGACGCTGCTCGACTCGGTCACCCTTCGCGTCGGTCGCGGGGAATTCGTCGCGCTCGTCGGCGCCAACGGCGCGGGGAAGAGTACGCTCCTGCGTTGCGCACTCGGCACGATGAAAACCGATCGGGGCGAGATCCGGGTGAACCGCCGGTCGATCGCGACGTTCTCGGCGAGGGAACGCGCCGCGGCGCTCTCCTGGCTGCCGCAGCACGTCGGCGTGGTCGAAGGGGCGACCGCGCAGGAAGTCGTGGCGGCCGCCCGGTTCCGGTTCGCGGAGAGCTTCACGGCGTCGCTTCGCGCCGCGTCGGCGGCCCTCGAGGAGGTGAAGGCAGAGTCACTTTCGGGCCTGCCGCACCCCCGGCTGTCGGGAGGCGAGCGCCAGCGCGTCGCGATCGCGAGCCTGATCGCGCAGGAGACGCAGTTCGCGCTCCTGGATGAGCCGGCCAACCACCTCGACCCGCGCCAGCAGATCGAGGTGTACGAATGGATCTCGCGGCTGCGCGGCCGCGGCGTCGGCGTGCTGTGCGTGACTCACGACGTCAATCTGCTTGCCGCCGTCGAGGGAGAGGTCCGGGTCGCAGGGCTGTGCGCGGGGCGGGTCGAGTTCGAGAGCGGTTTCAAAGATGCCGCCCTGCGCGAGCTCTTGTCGCGCGCCTACGGGACGGAGCTACACGAGATCAGTGACGGGGCGGGCTCGCGGATGTTCGTCGCGGCACGGCTGCATCGGGACCGAGGCACCTCCACGTGAGCACTCGAGCGTTCAGGATCGTCGTCGTCGTGGCGTTCTCGATCGCGATCACGCTCGTGGCGCCGTTCCTCGGCGGCCCGCTGTCAGGAGACCAGGGCGAGTTCATCTTCTGGCGGCTGCGGGTGCCGCGCGTCCTGGTCGGCGCAATGATGGGCGCGACGCTGTCGATCGTCGGCGCGGTGTTCCAGGTGTTGTTCTCCAATCCTTTGGCGGAGGCGAGCACCGTCGGCACCGCGGCCGGTGCGACGATGGGAACGCTGGTCGCGCTGGTTCTGGGCGTGAGCGGCGGGGCGCTGCCCGTCGTCGTCGTGTTTGCGTTCGCGGGCGCGTTTCTGGTCAGCCTCCTGATCGCCGCGATCGCCTCGATCCGACACAATTCGCAGAGCGACGTGCTCCTCGCGGGCATCGCCATCTCCCTTGCTGCAACCGCGATCTCGATGGGCCTTCAGTACAGCGCCGACATGCAGGCGTTGTTCACCGCGACCCAGTGGTCGCTGGGGCACATCGCCCAGGTCAACTATCGCGGCGTGCTGCTGCTCCTGCCGCTGGTCGCGGCGAGCTGCGGCGTCTGCCTCGCCCTTTCCCGGTCGCTGTACAGCTTCAGCGTCGGCGAGGACCTGGCGCGCAGCTACGGAGTCAACGTGGCGCGCCTGAGAGCTGTCGCACTGGGCTTCGGTTCCCTGGGAGTCGCGGCCTGCGTCGCATGGTGCGGACCGATCGCGTTCGTCGGCCTGGTCGTGCCGCACCTCATCCGGCTGCTCGTCGGCGCGTCGGTGAGGGTCGTTCTGCCGCTGTCGTGCGTCGGCGGCGCGGGCTACCTCGTCCTGTGCGACCTCGTCGGGCGGACCCTTCTGCCGACCCGCGAGCTGCCGGTCGGCATGATCACCTCGGCCGTGGGCGCGCCCGCTCTCGTCCTCCTTCTCCTGCGTCGCCGCGCGCCGGAGGCTTGATTCACCAAGGAAGAGCCTCATGGACCACATGACGTCGATCATTCGCTGGTTCGAGTTCGACTCCTGGGCGAACCGTGAAGCCCTGGCCTCGCTGCGAGACACCGAGAGCGCGCCGCCGAAAGCGGCCGGGATTCTCGCCCACGTGCTCGCCGCCGAGTGGCTGTGGCTCGATCGACTCAAACCCGGCTCTCGAAGCCTCGAGGTGTGGCCCGGGTGGACGCTCGATCAGTGCGAGCAGGAGGAGTCGGATGTGGTCGATCGCTGGCAGGATTACCTTGGCGCTCTCGATCCATCCGAACTAAATCGCCCGGTCCGCTATCTCAACACCAAGGGCGAGCACTGGGTGAACACGGTCGAGGACATCCTCACCCACGTTGTCCTGCACTCGACCCATCACCGAGGTCAGATCGCCGTTCTGGTGCGCGCGGCGGGAGGCTCGCCGGCTTACACCGACTTCATCCACGCCGTGCGCCAGGGACTGGTCGAGTGAAAACAACGAGGGCCGTCAGCGCGTCGAGACGCGGCGCATGGCAGGGCGGCGGGACTCCTCGCGGGAGCAATCCTCGCCCGCCCGGGTCAATCCCTGCTCCATCCGCGCGCTGAGCTTTTCGATCGCATGGCGGATCGACTCGGAATTCTCGGAGTCGTACCAGATCTGGTTCGCCCCGAGTCCGGGGCGGCCGTCACAGACCACCAAATAAGCCATCTTCAAACTCTCCTTTTTAGGAACATGCACCGGCGCCGGCCCTGTTCACTTTGGAAGGGCGAGGCGAGCCGCGTGCTGGTGAAAAAACGTCTCTCTTTTCGAACGAAAGGATGACTCCCCTTGAACGATTCCCCGGAAAGGGAACACGAAGAGCCCGTGAAATTGTTCCTCCGGGGTGCTCCTGCCGACGGCCACCCACGCTCCGGCAACCCGGGGGTCGCGATCGCCCCGGATCCCCCACAACTTCAGTGCCGGACTCAACCGCGGCTCGCCGACCCCGGGCAGGTCAGGATCTCTTTCCTCGATCCTCAGATTCACTTCCTGCCCTGAGGTTTCCGGCGGCGCGCCTCTCCCACCACCGCGTCGAAAAGTCGCTGTCCGGACGTCTCCTTGACGGCTGCAACCTCGGGGTGCCACTGCACTGCGACCAGCCAGGGCTGGCCTTCCATCTCGACAGCCTCGATCACCCCGTCGCCGGCAGTGGCGACCGAGGAGAGGCCTCGGCCTGGGTGACTCACCGCCTGGTGGTGTGACGACATCACGGTCACCGCTTCGACACTTAGCAGCGCGGACAGTCGCGAGCCCCCGCGGATCTGCACGCGATGGGCGACGAATCCGCCTGCAGGATCAAAGTGGTGCACGCGACCGTCAGTGGCTTCGGGAAGATGCTCGATCAGGCTGCCGCCGAAGGCCACGTTCAGGATCTGCGCGCCGCGGCAGATGCAAAGGCAGGGGAGCCCTCTCGCCACGACCTCGCGCGCAAGCGCGATCTCGCTCTGATCGCGTTCCGGATTCACCTCCTCGACCGACGGATGAAGCCGGCCTCCGTACCGCGAAGGATCGATGTCGCCGCCCCCGGTGATGATCAGGGCGTCGATGGACGACAACCAGCTCCGCCACCGGGTTTCTCCGGGTGGCAGCAGAACGGCGGCGCCGCCGGCGCGCCTCACGCAGGCGACGTAATCGGCGGAAACCTCGAAGGCGCCGCCCTGGCCGCGCGGGTCAGTGGTGATGCCGACGATCGTCATACGACCTTGAGCTTCCACTTGCCGCGCATGAACAGCAGGATCCCGAGCACGGCGGCGACGGCATAACAGATCGCGACGGCCAGGAACACGCCTTCCGGTCCCATCTTGAGCCCGTGGGCGAGCATCCAGGCGAGCGGAACCTGGAACGCCCAGAAGCACAAAAGGTTGAGATACAGCGGTGTGCGGGTGTCACCGGCGCCGTTGAACGCCTGCACCATCACCATCTCCCAGGCATAGAACACGTAACCGTAGCTGATCACCCGCAGGCAGGTGACGGCGTACGGCACGAAGCCTTCTTCGGCCCCGGGACGCACGAACAGCCGCACGATCGGCTCGGGGATCGCGACGAAGATCACCGTCACCAGGAGCAGCACCAGCATGTTGATGAAGCCGGTGATCCACACGGCGCGTTCGGCCCGCTCGGGCTTCCGGGCGCCGAGGTTCTGTCCGACAAGGGTTGCGGTCGCGTTGCTGAGCCCGTAGGACGGCAGGAACGCGAAGATCACGACCCGGATCGCGAGCGTGTAGCCGGCGGCCGCATCCGTGCCGAAGCTCGACACGATGCGGATCAGGGCCACCCAGCTGGTCGTCGCCACCAGGTTCTGGAAAGTGCTCGGGATCGCCAGGCGGATCAGATGGACCATGCGCGCGGGCTCGAAAGCGATGTGCTCGCGGCGGAGGTGAAGGCGCCGGCCTCCCCGAAACATCCAGTAGAGCTGGTACAGGACGCCGGTGCCGCGGCCGATCACCGTCGCGAGGCCGGCGCCGGTGATCCCCATCTCTGGAAACGGCCCGAGCCCGTAGATCAAGCAGGGGTCGAGCAGGATGTTGATCGCGTTCGAGAGGACCAGCGTGCGCATCGCGATGCTGGGGTCGCCTGCGCCGCGGAACGCCGCGTTGTTGAGGAACAGGAACAGGATCACGAAATTGCACGAGAGCTGGATGCGGGCATAGCCGGTTCCGTGCTCGATCACGCCGGGAGCAGCACCCATCAGTCGCAGCAGATCGTCGGCGAAGATCGAGCCGGCGATGCCCAGGACCACCGCGATCAGAGTTCCGAGAACGATTCCGGCGAACGCGAATCGAGCGGCCTCGTCGGGCTTCTGCTCGCCGGTGCGGCGCGCGACGACGGCCGAGGTGGCCACGGCGAGGCCGATGCCGATGGCGTACACGAAGGTCAGCAGCGACTCGGTGAGGCCGACGGTCGCCAGCGCGTCATCGACGTGATCGCCGGGCATCCGACTGACGTACAAGGCATCCGCGACCGCGAAGATCGACTCCATCGACATCTCGAGGACCATCGGAACCGCGAGCAGAAAGATGGCGCGCGCGAGGCTGCCCTCGGTGAAGTTCTGCTGAGAGCCGTGGATGGCCTCGCGCAGCGTCGACCAGAATCTGCTGAGGCGCGAGGGACTCGCGGGAGCAAGCAGGACCGAGGCGGGGCCGTGTCGCGCCGCTTCGGAAGAGGGATCTTGAAGGGATGGACTGGACATTGGGATTCCGTGAATCGGGTCCGGCGAGGGCAGTCGAGCCGTCCTGCCGGGCGCGTGAGCGGCCGTCGACGGAGATCCATCGGCCGGCCGAGGGGAGACTTGACGAGCGCTGCCGAACAAGCAGCGCAGATGCCCGGGAGCTGTTCCGTGGGGAGCCGGCGGACCGGGATCCGCCGGTTCGGGATTCAGGGACGCATTCCGGATCCTGGGGAGTGCGGGTTGCTGGATCGAATCACACGCGACGATCCAGGACCTTGGGGCTCAACGACTCGACGTCGTCTCCACGATCCGGAGCCTTGGAACAATGACCCGGGGAATCATCGGCAGCTCGCTTCTTCCAGGGACATCCCGAGCCGCTTCCAGAGTCGAAAGCCGAGGCTCGAGGCGCGGGAAAGTTATCGGCGTCCTGCCGAGGCGTCAATGAGTCGGGCTCGAGTCGGATCGTCAGGACTCGGAAGAGAGTTGCCGACAAGTAACCTAGCCCGCTTCATGCGTGAACATACTGTCGACTGCGTGGAGCCTCCGAAACCGATACCAAACGGCCTTGAGGCAAGGGGTTGCGTCGGACTGTCAGGTTCTTCTTGAATCATTCGGGCCAGGAGGGGAGCGCTTCGTGCCCCCGGCGCGCTGTCCTGAAGAAGTGCAGCAGAGATTCGGGGCGATCGGACCCCATGCCCGGGAGGCGAACAACCCGTGGCCGCGGGCTTCTCGACGGCCTGGGATTGATCCCTATCGACAGCCGGTCCCCCGGTGGCTATGCAAACTCGGGTCCGGACGGCCTGCCTTGCCGGTGCCCATCGGGAGACGATTCGTGTAACGGGATTCAAGAAGGAGATCGAGCGATGAACGACTTACAGCATTGTCCTGTCTCGCCGGAGTCACGGTCGAACTCGCGCAGAAGTGCTGAACAGGGGACTGGTCGTGATTTCACAGTCAAGCTGAGGCTCTTCGACCCGCCGGCAGGTTGCTCTCCAGCACCCAAGGTCAGATACGACCCAGAGAGCCGAGATCACAGATCACAGATCACAGATCACAGATCACAGATCACAGATCACAGATCACAGATCACAAGTGATGGAGGCTCTCGATACTACTCTCTCCTCGTCCTCGTGACGCTGGGCCTGGTCGTGCCGGCGCTCCCTTCCTCTGCGCAGGATCCGCCCGACTCCTACTACGCCAACAGCGGAAGCAACGGCACTCATAACCTGACTCTGGGCGAGTTCGGAAAAGATCTCGGCGGCTACATTCCTTTCAGCAGCTACGAGGAGCCGACGCACTATTTCAAGCTCCTCTGGGACAACCCGCCTCCCGGGAATCCTCCGCCCCACTCGTTCCGCGAGGAGATGCTCAAGTACTTCGCGCATCCCGACAAGCTCAAGCTCGACCTCGACACCTTCTGTCAGGAGAGCTTTCCCGCGACCGGGACGCTCAAGTGGGAGTACAACTCGACCGTCTGGTGGACGCTGCTTCCCGCCTACATCCACGTGTGGGCGTACGACGTCAACGGCGGTCACGTGCAGATCATCGCCCGAAACATGGACGTCCGGCCCAATCCGTTCCATGTCCTGGTCACCAACCGCGCGAACCACTTTTCCTACTACGCGACAGCGATGCTGCAGAACGGAGAGGCCCCGTTTCCCCGGGTTCTCGGAGCGGATCCTGATTTGCCCTTGAGCGGCTGGAAAGGAGTCAACAACGACAACCGCTATCCCGATGAGCAGGCCGTCGAACGCGGGGACTTCCTCGTCACCGTCTCGGAAAACTACTCGGCGGATCTGATCGTCTGCATCCAGCGGACGCAGGATGCCGTGCGCTTCTTCCGCGACGAGTTCCTCCCGCAAAAGTTCCCCTCGATCGCCGCCAACCTCGGCCAGTTCTACGTCGGTGGAGGATCCTACGGTGGCCTCACCTCCGCGATCGAGGCGATGCTGCAGCCTGCCGTCTACGACGGCAGCAGCTCGCACCTTCTCGCTGCTCTCGATCTTACGACCAACAGCTTCAGCGGCGACTGGGCGCGCTGGTTCAACTCGCTGCGATTGCTGGCGAACAGCTCGGCAATGTATCCGATCCTGTCGGACCTGCCGACTCAGCATCTCTACCAGGCGGTCGACTTCCTCGGCATCCGCTTCGACCATCCGGACTCATTCATGACCGGAAGGGCCTGGGACCTCGCCACTTTCGTCCCCCACTTTCGTCCCGGCACGGTGATGGTCCCGATCACCGGGTTCTGGGGCAGCGAGGATGCAGGACAGTATTGGTGGTGGCACTCCAAGCAATCGACCTACAACAGCATGGTCCAGTTGCGCTTCCTCA
>Ga0247727_10005342_pt1 | contig 26190 bp, 19 predicted proteins | sample WisWelCaveWW1625_FD_202498 | JGI IMG/M metagenome (GOLD analysis project Ga0247727, IMG submission 202498) | Biofilm microbial communities from Wishing Well Cave, Virginia, United States - WW16-25 | ecosystem: Environmental > Aquatic > Deep subsurface > Groundwater > Cave microbial mat | place...
CCCAAGCTGTTTCAGGTTGTTCCGACACTGCGTGCGCCGGGCAGCCTCACGAGCCTGCTGTACTGCCGGCAACAGCAACGCGATCAGCACGGCAATGATCGCTATCACCACCAACAATTCGATCAGAGTAAACCCCCGCCTGGCCCAACGATTTCTTTGCATGATGATCCTCCGCCACTCAGTGGAAAATGGATGGGAACGAATACAACGCCTGTTTGTTCCGGGAAACACCTCCCGAGGTTTTTGCAATGAAACCCGGTTCACCGGCGATACATCGTCCGTCGCACCACGAGGCCGGGCATGCCGTCCAGATCTGTTCAGCTTGGACAACAGAAGTCAACGACGATTCTACCAATGGGAAGAATTCGGATGCAATCAAATTGTTCGTGGGAGTCCAACAGTTGCTTCGATCGACTTGGAGTGCTGCGACTCGTTGCAGCTTTTTCTTGAGGCGACTTGTCGCCTCATGGGTATTGGGAGTGCCTTCTTGCGGTAAGAAGCAACGACAAGTCGTTAGAAGAAAAAGCGGTGACAAGTCACCGCACTCCAAAGGCACTCAGAAAGTACATGTTACTCGTCGCTCCCAGCCTCAATCGTTTTCCCGAACAGCAACTACATCACCGACAGCACGAGCATGGTAAGAACAGTGTCGGTAGCGATGCCGAAGACGATGACGGTGGCGAGCGGTCGTTGAACTTCCGAGTCGATCCAGGCGACTGTGCCGGTGAATTCGAGCCGGGCCAGGCCCGAAACGCGAAACGTGACTGACTGCCCGACGCCTCACGAATGTCAGAATCCTTTCGGCCCTTCTCGAACGGACCGCCATGACTTATCTTGCTTCGCAAGGATGCGTGATTCATTCGAAATCGTGGGAAAAACGCTGGCCGGCCTGGAAGGTGTCCTGGCCGACGAACTGGCTGCGCTCGGTGCTCAGAACATCGCGCTGGGTGTTCGGCTCGTTTCGTTTCGCGGCGACCACCGGTTGCTGTATCGCGCGAATCTCTGGTGCCGCACGGCCATTCGGTTTCTGAAACCGATCCACTCGTTCCCGGCCACAAACGAACGAGAGCTGTATGACAGTGTCGCCGCGATCGACTGGCGCCAATATCTCGACGTGGACGGCACGCTGGCGATCGATCCTGTGGTACACAGCTCGTTCTGCACGCACTCGCTGTACGCGGCACAGCTCGCGAAGGACGCGATCGTCGATCAGTTCCGCGGCCAGACCGGCCGGCGGCCGTCCGTCGATCTGAAAGCTCCCGACCTTCGAATCAATTTGCACATCAATCAGAACCAGGTGACCGTCCATCTCGACTCGTCGGGCGACTCGCTTCACAAGCGCGGATATCGCACCGAGACTGGCGAGGCGCCGATCAATGAAGTGCTCGCAGCCGGAATTCTGTCGCTCACCGCATGGGACCGCCGCATGCCGCTGATCGACCCCATGTGCGGTTCGGGAACTTTCGTCATAGAAGCGGCGCGGCTTGCCCGAAATATTGCCCCGGGAATTCTGCGGCGGTTCGCATTTGAGCGCTGGCCGGATTACGACCGGGCTCTACACAGCGAACTAGACATGGAGGCCCGCGCCACCGCGCGCGATTGCCCGGCCATCGAAATCGTCGGCTCGGATCGCGATGGTCGAGTGGTTGCGATCGCTCGCCAGAACGCAAGGTGTGCGGGCGTTGAGAACTGCATCCGCATCGAGACCGATGAATTCGCGAACCTGTTGCCCCCGGCGCCCCCCGGCATTTTGGTGGTAAACCCGCCGTATGACGAACGCATGAAGGTGGACAACATCGCCGCGTTCTATCGCCGAATTGGCGACACGCTGAAACGACAATTCGACGGCTACACGGCGTTTGTGTTCACCGGCAATCTGGAGGCCGCCAAGCACATCGGCCTGCGCACGTCGCAACGGATTCCTTTGTTCAACGGCCCGATCGAGTGCCGGCTGCTGCGCTACGAGATTCGCGGCCGAGCCGCGGTTTCGACAACGGTTCTTGATGATTCAGCGACAAGAACACTCTCTGAGTCGCCGGACATCGAACCAAAGATCGCGTGGCAACCCCAAATCACCGTCGAAACTACAGAGCGGACCGAGATCGATTCGACAGCAAGTTCCATCCCAACGACTAATTCAGCGACGCGAGTGCGAGAGCAAATCGAAATGTTCTCGAATCGGCTCCGCCGCATGAGCCGGCACTGGAAAAAATGGGCCAGACGGCAAAGCATCACGTGCTTCCGGGTTTACGATCGCGATATCCCCGACGTACCGCTTGCGATCGATCTTTACGCCGATCGACTGCACATCGCCGAATTCGAGCGACCGCACACCCGCACGGAATCACAGCATGATGAATGGCTACAAACCATCGTCGAGACGGCGCGTACCGTGCTCGATGTTCCATACGATCGAGTGTACTTCAAGCAGCATCGGCGTCAGCGGGGCGCGTGGCAATACCCGCGTCAGGCGGACCGCGACGAGTGGTTTGAGGTGACCGAAGCGGGCCATCGGTTCGTCGTGAATCTTGCCGATTATCTCGACACGGGCCTGTTTCTCGACCACCGAATCACGCGGTCGATGGTTCAAGCGGACGCGACGACGAAGCGATTCCTCAATCTTTTTGGCTACACCGGTTCGTTTACGGTCTACGCCGCCGCCGGTGGAGCGTTGAGCACGACTACGGTCGACCTTTCGCAAAATTACCTCGACTGGGCCCGCCGCAACATGACTCTGAACGGATTCACCGGGCCGGAACACCAGTTCGTTTGCGATGACGTGCTGAATTTTCTTCGTGAGGGGAACACTCACGCACTGCCGCCGTACGACCTCGCCGTCGTCGACCCACCAACTTTTTCCAACAGCAAGGGTCTCGACTACGACTTCGAGGTGCAACGCGATCACGTGCAATTGCTCGAACTTGTGCTGGCAGTTCTAACTCCCGGCGGTAAGCTCTACTTCTCAACGAACCGACGAAAGTTCCGGTTTGAGCAAGATCGTATCTATGGTGCTGCGATTCGCGAGATTACCGGCCAGACCATTCCGCTTGATTTCCAGCGGAAACGGCCGCACTGCTGCTGGCTACTGACGCGAACTGAACCGCCCGAAACAAACTTGGAAGCCAATTCTACATGAAGACAATTCTGGCAATCGGCGCCCATTACGACGACTGTGTGTTCGGAGTCCCAGGAATTCTGCTCCAGGCGGTCGCCAATCATCACCGCGTGGTCATTCTCTCATTGATCGGCGACTACTCGAACTGGGCACCGATCGGCAAACGGCAACGCGAGCTGATCGAGGGGACGACCGAAATCAGTCGCACCTACGGCGTTGAAGCGCGGTATCTCAATTTCCGATCACACCAGTTCGACGTGAACGATCAGACAAAGCGGGCCGTGGCCGAGGCGATCGCAGACGTGCGGCCTGACGTCGCGCTGATGCTATGGCGAAACGATCACCACGACGACCATGTCGTTGCTTCTCAACTGAGCGGCATTGCCCTGCGCTACGCCGCGTCGCTCGTGGATGCCCCGACATTTCGTCCGCCGCGCCAAATCTACCTGTACGACAACGGACCGCGTCATACCATCGGCTTCGAGCCCGACGTGTTCGTCAACATTTCCGATGTATGGCCGCGTGCGATCGAGTGGCTCGGCCGCTTCATGGCACTGGTACGAAATGAACCGTACGACACGAAGAAGCTCGACGGGGCACAGCAGTTGAAGGAAGCAATCGCGGTCTATCGAGGCAAATCGTGCGGCGTCCCGTATTGCGAGGCACTCCGAGCGATGCAGGCTGAACCGCGCGAGATTCTGTGAGTCAGGCGCGGACAAGCCAACGATGCCTCATCGCAACACGGCGTCAAACAACTCGTAGGCCTTCTCACGCATGTCGGTCGGAAAGTCGTGTTCGCAGTCCGGGTGCTCGATGCGCAGCCGCGTGGGTTGTCCGTACAGCTCATATATCTGGCTCGCGGCGGCTGCGACGCGGTCCACGCTGTCCGCTTTGAAGTTGCCATCCCTAAGCGGTGCGACGATGAGCACGTGCCGGGGCGCGAGGGCTCCGACCAGTTCATGAAAATCGAATGGAATGTCCGCCAGCCTGCCACGATAGTCGGCGAGCCGAAGCATGTAGCGAGTCTGGCACCAGCCCTTTTGTGGGAACCAGACCTTTTCGTCGCCGCCGTAATAATCCAGAAACGAATCGAGGCCACAGCTCGACACGACCGCTTGAATACGATCGTCGAATACGGCCGTGTAAACCGAATTGTGCCCGCCCAGCGAATGGCCGATCGTCCCGAACAGGCCCGGTTTCACAAACGGCAAAGATTCCAACAGGTCGAATCCGCGCATGTTGTCCCAAACGGCCTTCAACGTGCCGCTCTCCCAATCGAGTGCCTGGATGTTCGGCTGATACTTGGCGAGTAGCGGGTAGTTGGGCGCCAGGGTCACATAGCCGCGTTCGGCGAGTTCGCTGGCGTACTGGCGATTCGCCTTGCCGCCCAGCCCAACTACCACTCCGTGCCCGACGACATTGTCGGTTCCGTGCAGGCACAAGACGCCCGGCGCTCGTTTGCCGCCGCCTTCGAGTACGGCCTTCGGGATGCAGAGATATGCCGGCACGCGCGAGCCGGGTTCCGACGAATACGTGATGAGCCGCCGCACGTAGCTGCCGCAATCCACTTCTTCCTCGACCTTCATGTCGAGCGGGCAACGCTTCTCACGGCCCGGCAGCCGACCCATCACCGATTGCATTCCGGCGATGATCTCGGCGCGGCGCTTCAGCCAATCGGATGTGTTTCGCACGGGCAGTAGGTCGTTCTTCTCACCGCGATAAACCAGTAGATTGTCGCGCGGCAAACGCGGCGTCGGATTACCCTGAGTTGAATCGGTTACCTGTTCGCCCTTAAACGCACTCGGCGGAATCTCCAGCGACCAAACTTCGCTGCTAAGCGGCTGGGCGTGGCCGCCCGCGATCCAAAGCTTGTCCTTGAACACAAACGCAGAATGCTCGTGTCGCTCTTTCCAAATCACTTGGCTCTTAAGTTCCGTCCAATTCTTGCCGTCGTTCGAGTGCCAGACGTCTCCCCAGTTCTTCGATGGATTGTTGGACCAACCTCCCAGCACCCACATCCGGTCGCGGTACACGGCCGACGAGAACCAGAGCCGCGGGGCCCACGGCGCCGCGTCGGTCACTTGAGTCCAGCGGATGCCATCGTCGGAACACCAGACGTCATTGACGGCGTGATACTGCGGAACGTAATTGCCGCCGCCGAACACATAGATCTTGTCATTGAGCACGACCGCTTGATGATATGCCCGCGGCGACCAGCCGGCATTCGCCGTCACCAGCTTCCACTCCTTACCGTCGCCGGAAGACCACACGTCATTTTTGAGGCTCTTCTCGTCGCCGAAGTAGTAATTCTCGGTGCCACCGAGCAGCCACATCTTGCCCTTGAAATCCACTACCGCGGCGGCAATGCGAGGCGACCAACCTGCGTTGGCCGTGGCCTGTTCCCAATTCGCCCCGTCCGTAGACCACCAAACTTCGTTCGACGCCGAATGGCCCGGCAGCCGGCCGTTGTACCAGCCGCCCATCATCCACATCTTGTCGTCGAACACGATCGACATCGGCAAATCACTGTGTTTCCACGTGGCCTCTTTCGCATTCAGATTCCATGTCTTGCCATCAGATGAACTCCAGACGTCGCGCGGCGGTGCCTCGAACGACTGAAACCACCCGCCGAAGATCCACAAACGACCGCTGTACACGACCTCGCCTTGCGAATCGCGCGGCTGCCACCCGGCCTGCTCTGTGACCCTCACCCAATTCGGACCCTTCTCATCGGCCATCAAAGCCGTCGAGCTGAGACAAACGACAACTAGAATGACGACTGATGTTTTCATTTGGCCAAATCCTCCAAGGGGACCAGCGGTGTGATCAATGCTAATCCAAGTAGAACCGCGTTGACCTACGATTTGCAACGGTTATTCTCGGAGCGTTGTGGTCGTGATTACCTGACGGCGATGATGGAGGGCGATTGAATGGCAAGTTCCGTCAACACGGCACAAGTGCAAGGCCGCCGAAAGCTGCGGTTCAATTCGATCGATGAATTGGTGCGTGACATCGATTGCATCCTTGCCGCGGATCAGGCTGGCACACTGCGGCAGCTCGGCAATTGGACTCCGGGGCAAATTCTGGGACACGTCGCCGCGTGGATTAACTACAGCTACGATGGCTATCCGCTCGGACCGCCGCCGTGGTTCATCCGCATTATTTTGCGAATGCGGGTGAAAAAATACATGCGCGACGGACTGCCCGCCGGTGTACGCATTCCAAAGACTGAACATGGCACGTTCGGCCTGGACCCATTCGGCACGGCCGATGGAGCGGATCGGCTGCGACGGGCTCTCACGCGACTTCGAAGCGACGAGCCGGTCAAATTCGACAGCCCGGCATTCGGACCCATGTCGAAGGAGGATCGCATCGTGCTCAATCTTCGCCACGCCGAACTGCACCTTAGTTTTCTGACGTACTGACGGAATGCCCGATGAAAAAAGTCACTCTCTCGCACATTGCCGTGACTATTCTGATCGCCCTCGCCGGAACGGGCTCCGCGCGGGCCGCGGATCGGCCCAACATCGTCTTGATCATTTCGGACGATCAGGCGTGGACCGACTATTCCTTTATTGGTCACGAACACGTTCAGACGCCACACCTGGACCGATTGGCTGCGCAAAGTCTTGTGTTTCGGCGCGGTTACGTGCCGTCGAGTTTGTGTTGTCCGAGCTTGGCGTCGATCATCACGGGTCGGTACCCGCATCAGCACAAGGTCACGAGCAACGACCCGCCGCTGCCGGCCGGGAGCACGCGGGGGTCGCCGGAATGGACGGCGGCATTTCGCGATGGCCGCGAGGTCATGAACCGCCATCTCGAAGCGGTCCCAACCCTGCCGCGATTGCTCGGTGAACGCGGCTATCTGAGCCTCCAAACCGGCAAATGGTGGCAAGGCGACTATCACCGCGGCGGCTTCACGCACGGTATGACGCGGGGAGACCGGCACGGCGACGATGGGTTGAAAATCGGCAGACAGTCGATGCAGCCGATTTTTGATTTCATTACCACCGCCCGCCGCGATGACAAACCGTTTTTCGTCTGGTACGCCCCGATGATGCCGCACGATCCGCACACGCCGCCCGAACGACTCTTCAATAAGTACAAGGACAAAACACCGTCGCCACACGTCGCGCGCTACTGGGCGATGATCGAATGGTTCGACGAGACCTGCGGGCAACTACACGATCACCTCGATCGCGAGCAACTCGCTGAAAACACGATCGTACTTTACGTGACGGACAACGGTTGGATCCAAGACCCCGCCGCCGCTCGCTACGCGCCGCGATCGAAGCAATCGCCCTACGACGGCGGATTACGCACGCCCATTATGATTCGCTGGCCCGGAAAAGTCGTACCGCGAATGTCCGACGATCTGGCGATCTCAATCGATCTCGCACCGACGATCCTCGCCGCGCTCGGCATGCCTCGATCGCCCGACCTGCAAGGAGTAAACCTTCTCGACAACGATGCGGTGCGGCAACGCAAGTCGATCTTCGGCGAATGCTTCACTCACAACGCGGTGGACCTGAACGAGCCGGCGAAGAACTTGCGCTGGCGCTGGACTATCGATGATCAATGGAAGCTCATCGTGCCCCACGAGGCCGGCCAGAAAACCGAACTCTACGATATCCAACACGACCCACATGAAACCAAAAACTTGGCACAGCAAGCACCAATGGTAGTTCAGGCCCTGGAGCGCAAGATCGACACGTGGTGGAGCCTTCCACGCTAATGGGCAATCCCTGGATCGGTATGGAGATCGACGCTTCATGAAACAGATTTCAATTCTCGCCGCGTTCGTCGCTCTTTCACTTGGACTGCACAATTCCGAGACTGCAACTGCCGCCGAGCGGCCGAACATTGTGTTTATCCTGGCGGACGACCTTGGCGTGAACGACCTCTCGTGTTATGGACGCCGGGACCAGCCGACGCCACGCCTGAACGCGCTCGCTCAGCAAGGAATGCGTTTCACTTCGGCGTATTGTGCTCAACCGATCTGCTCGCCGACGCGGGCCGCGCTGATGACGGGGAAGACGCCCGCGCGACTGCACCTAACGACGTTTCTGCCCGGCCGCGCCGATGCCCCGTCGCAATTGCTAATGCACCCGAAAATCAACCAGCAACTTCCGCGCGAGGAGACGACAATCGCCGAGTTGCTCAAGGGTGCCGGCTACTCGACCGCGTGCATCGGCAAATGGCATCTCGGCGGGCAAGGATTTCTGCCTACCGACCAGGGCTTCGACGAGTATTTTCCTGGACGCGCCGCAACGAAACCGTCGGCGACGGAGGGCGGCAAGGGCGAGTTCGAACTCACGGCCCGTGCAGAACAGTTCATCGAAGCGAACAGAGATCGACCGTTCTTCTTGTACCTCGCCCACAACAACCCGCACGTGCCGCTTGCCGCGAAAGAAGATTTGATCGAAAAGCATCGCGACTCATTCAACCCCGTGTACGCAGCAATGATCGAGACGCTCGATGATTGCGTAGGCCGAGTTGTCGCCAAGGTCGATGCGTTAGGGCTCGCGGAACGGACCTTGATCGTATTCACATCGGACAACGGCGGCCTGCACGTGCTCGAATTGCCGCAGACGCCGGCCACTCACAACACACCGTTCCGAGCGGGCAAGGGCTACTGCTACGAGGGCGGCCTGCGAATTCCGCTTATCGTACGCTGGCCCGGCCACGTGAAGGCCGGATCAGTCGTGAGCACACCGGCAATCAGCACGGACTGGATGCCCACGCTGCTCGAACTCGCCGGCGTCGCGTCGCCGGGAAATCTGGACGGCGCGAGCCTGGCCGGGTTGATAACGCGTGGCGAGCCACCCGCGCCGCGATCGCTCTTCTGGCATTTCCCGCACTACACAAATCAGGGCGGCCGACCGGCCGGCGCGATCCGCGACCGCGACTGGAAACTAATCGAGCACTACGAAGACGGCCGATGTGAGCTGTTCGACTTATCTCTTGACATCGGCGAAACCAAGGACGTGTCGGCATCAGAACCGACGCGAGTCGCCGAACTCCGCGGGAAACTTGAAGCGTGGCGGCGTGCGGTCGATGTCCAAACGAATATGGGCAACTCGAACTTTAACGCCTCGCCATGGAGCCGGCTGTACCGCGACATCGACACGTCTCGGCTAGAGTTAGAAACGACAGCCGCCGCGATGGCCACCAAACTCACGCCTTGGCGACAGCTAATGAACGACGTGCTGCCGCGTCGCAACGCCAATGAAACTCCCATCGTCAGTCCCGGCTCCGGTGCGATCTTGCTGCACGCTCGCGACGCAAGCATACACGGGTCGAAACTTCGCCACGAACCCCAACCACACAAGGACACGCTGGGATTCTGGACTCAAGTGCAAGATTGGGCCGAATGGAAATTTGACGTGCCGCACGCCGGGTCGTTCGAGTTCGAGCTACTGCAGGGTTGCGGCACCGGAAGCGGCGGCGCGACCGTTGAAGTTGAAGTCAACGGCCAAACACTTTCGATGACGGTCGAAGAGTCCGGACACTTCCAACGCTTCGTCCCCCGCACGATCGGCACGGTGAGATTCGAGAAACCGGGTCAGTACCAGATCACCGTCAGGGCCAAGTCGAAGCCGGGCCCGGCGGTAATGGATTTGCGGCGGGTTACCCTGCGAGCGGCGGCGTTGTGAATCTGTCCACGTGTCGAGAAATCGTGCTGGACTCAGGACGCTGGGAGAGGTTATCGTATCACCCGTTAGCCACTCAACGTACACCCCGCCGATGATTCCGGAGGCCCGTGAATGATCACTCTTTTTGGCAGACGGCATCGATTCTGTGACGGCGTGAGTCGCCGGTCGTTTCTCAAGATTGGCGGTTTGGCCATGGGCGGGCTCGCGCTGCCGGACCTGCTACGCGCGGAAGCAGCGGCGGGGCGACGATCGAGTCACAAGGCTGTGATCATGGTGTTCATGTCGGGCGGGCCACCGCACCAGGACACGTTCGATTTGAAAATGGACGCGCCGGCCGAGATTCGCGGGGAGTTCAAGCCGATTTCGACCAATGTACCGGGCGTGCAAATCTGCGAACTGCTGCCACGCATGGCGGCAATGATGGACCGGCTGGCAATCATTCGCTCGGTCGTCGGATCGGAAGGACGGCATGCCGCATTTCAATGCATGACCGGACGCTCGGTGAACGGCCAGCCGACCGGTGGCGGTTTGCGGACGGGGCAGGCTATCGGTTCAACGAACCGACTGGGCGAACACCCCAAAGACCGCCCCGTGCATTTTCAGGAAGTTTTCGCCACGCTGTACCACAACTTGGGCATCGACGTTCATTCGGCCACGGTTCCCGATCGTACGGGCCGGCCTCATTACCTGGTCGACCATAGCCTCTACTCGCCGTTGCCCGAACTTATCTGAAACTGAACTTGGCATCTACTTGTGCCCTCCCACGCCGTCCAACTCGTGATGCAGCGTTCGCTGAGCCACAACAACGCCGTGTTTTGGGCCGCGTTTTCGGCGGATGGAGAGCGACTGGCCACCGCGAGCCTCGATAACACGGTCAAGTTGTGGAAGGTTTCCAATGGCCAACTCATGGCAACGGTCAAAGGGCATGGCGACGGCGTCGCGTTCGTGGGGTTCCTTGCCGACGGTCGTATGGTCACGGCCAGCCTGGATCGCACGCTGAAAGTTTGGTCCGCCGAAAGCAACACGGCGACGGCAACGATGAGTGGCCATCAGGACTATCTCGCCTGCGGAGCGGTCGCGCGCACCGGGCAACTGCTCGCATCGGGCGGTTTCGACAAAACTGTTCGCCTGTGGGACGCGGGCGGTGCTGCCTTGGCCACGTTGAGCGGCCACGAGTCCACGGTGCAGGCCCTCGCGTTCTCAACGAACGGACGCATCTTGGCCTCCGGAAGTGACGATCGCTCAATTCGCTTGTGGGACGTGCAAAGCAAGCAACTGCTTCGGACCCTCAACGGGCACGAACTCACAGTTGAGGCGTTGGCGTTTTCACCCAAGGACGAATTTCTGGCCTCCGGCAGCGCCGATGGCACCGTCCGTTTCTGGAATCTCGACGGTGGTCAATTGGCAACACTCGATGCCGGGTCCGGCCGTATCAAGAGCTTGGCGTTCTCCCCTGACGGCAGCTTGATTACCACCGGCGGCTCCGACGGAACAGTTCGATTCTGGAGCGTTGCCGACCGTCGCGAGTTCTTGGTTACAGCGGCCCACAAGAATACGGTCTACTGCGTCACCTTCAATCCCACGGGCACCTTGCTGGCGTCAACGGGATTCGACCGCACGATTCATCTGTGGTCCGTGCGGCGGAATTGAGGACAAAGGACATCCATGAGCGAACCAGTCTTCGTCTTCGACGTGCATCTCGACCTCAGCATGAACGCGCTCGAATGGAATCGCGACCAGCGATGGTCCCAGGAACGGATTCGCCGCTGGGAACAACACATGAAAGACAAAGTGGACCGTGGAAACAACACGGTCTGCTTTCCGGAAATGCGTCGCGGGCGAGTCGGGTTGTGCGTGGCCACGCAAATCGCCCGACATGCCCCGTACTTCCACAAGCTGCCGGGCTGGAATTCGCCGGAGCAGGCGTGGGCCCAGACGCAGGGCCAGCTCGCGTGGTATCGAGCCATGGAGGAGGCCGGCGAAATGGTGCAGATCCATAGTCGGGCCGAACTCGAAAAGCACCTCGATCAGTGGCTCAAGTCGCCGCCGTGCGACGATGGCACGCCGTATGTCGTGGAGTCACGAAAGCAGCAAGCGAGACCCCCGATCGGCTACGTGCTCAGCCTGGAGGGCGCGGATTCACTTGTGACGCTAAAGCACTTGGAACGCAGTTACGCCGACGGCCTACGGGCGCTCGGGCCGGCCCACTACGGACCCGGCGTCTACGCCCACGGCACCGACGCAACCGGCCCGCTGCCGGCCCGCGGTAGGGACCTGCTCAAAGAAATGGAACGGCTGGGCATCATCCTCGATGTGACGCACTTGTGCGATGAATGTTTCTGGGATGCGCTCGATTGTTATCACGGGCCGCTTTGGGCAAGTCATCAAAACTGCCGGACGCTGGCTCCGTGGAATCGCCAATTTGCCGACGATCAGATCAAGGCGGTCATCGAACGGGGCGGCGTGCTGGGCATGGCGTTCGACGCGATCATGATGGTTCCCGGCTGGGTGCATTTGCGAAGCAGGCCCGCAGACTTTCAGCTCAAGATCGAACGAATTTGCGAGCACATCGACCACATTTGCCAGCTCGCCGGCAACGCCCGCCACGTGGGCATCGGCACCGATCTCGACGGCGGTTACGGAACGGAACAAACACCGACGGACCTGAACTCGATCGCCGACTTGCAAAAGCTGCCTGAATTACTTCGCGGTCGCGGGTATTCGCAGTCCGATATCGAGGGCATCATGTGGCGGAACTTCGTAGAATTCCTACGCCGCGTCTGGAAATAGCCGAGTTTGGAGTGCGGTGGCTTGACACCGCTTTGGATTCGTCTTTGAGCTCTACTATGGCAAGAGAATATCCACAGCGGTGTCAAGCCACCGCACTCCAAACCTTGAAGGAGTTCCTCGATGTCCGCGCTGTTCGACATGACCGGTAAGGTTGCGCTCGTCTCCGGGGCCGCCAGTGGAATGGGCCGGGCCATGTCGCTTGCGTTTGCCGAACATGGCGCCGATTTGATGCTCGCCGATATCAACACGACAGGCGTGAAGGCCACCGCGGATGAAATCGAGCAAACCGGTCGCCGAGCGATACCCGTCACCTGCGATGTGTCAGAGCCGGACCAGATTCGCGGAATGTTTGTGCAGCTCGACCGTGAGTTCGGCCGCATCGACGTGCTCGGCAATGTTGCGGGCGAAGGAATATTCGGCAAGCCGGAAGAAATCCCGATCGAGACAGTGCAGCGTGTGATCCAGAACCTCGTGATCGGTCGCTTCTCGATGTGCCAGGAGGCCGGCCGGCGAATGCTTCGGGCCGGACGCGGCAGCATCATTAATATCGGTTCGCTCGCAAGTATCACCGCGTTGGGTCGCGGGCACGTGGCATACAGCATGGCGATGGGCGCCGTTGCCCAAATGACTCGTGAGTTGAGCACCGAATGGTCCGGCCGTGGCGTGCGCGTGAATGCGATCCTGCCAGCCCAGGTCGCCAACCCTAGCCTCCAGCGCCGCATGACCGCCGACCCGTCGCTCAAAGTCAAGTGGCTGAGCGGCATACCTCGTGGGCGGCTCGGTGTGCCCGACGACATCCGCGGGCTCGCCGTCTTTCTCGCCTCCGATGCGTCCTCGTGGATCACCGGATCGCTAATTCCAATGGACGGCGGAAACCTGGCGATGAACGCCGGAGGCACGATTGGAGCCTAACGAACAATTGCTGGCTCTGTACCGCTCGATGCAGATCATCCGTCAGTGCGAAGAGCAGCTTGCTCGTTCGCACCAGCGTGGTTTGATTCACGGGGCATGTCACACGTACGTGGGTCAGGAGGCGGTAGCGGTCGGCGTGTGCTCGCACCTGCGGCGCGATGACGTCGTTTTCAGCACGCACCGTGGCCACGGCCACGCACTGGCGAAGGGCCTACACCCGCGGGAATTGATCGCCGAGTTGTACGGTCGCGAGGCCGGTTGCTCACGCGGGCGCGGGGGCAGCATGCACCTGTTCGCGCCGGAGATCGGCCTCATGGGCACAAGCGGGATCGTGGGGCCATGCATCCTGCAAGCGGCCGGGGCCGGGTACAGCTTCAAGTTGCTCAAGACCGATCAGGTGGCGGTCGTATTTTTCGGCGACGGGGCCGTGAACAACGGGGCGTTTCACGAAGGCCTGAACATGGCCGCGATCTGGAAACTGCCCGTGCTGTTCGTGTGCGAAAACAACCAGTTCGCGACCGAAGTGCCGTTTCAATACTCCGCGGGCAACCCGACCGTTGCAAGTCGCGGGGCGAATTACGGCATTCCGGGAATTGCGGTCGATGGCAACGACGTGCTGGCAGTCCGCGACATCGCGGGCGACGCCGTCCATCGCGCTCGATCGGGCGGCGGGCCGACACTCATCGAGTGCAAGACATATCGCACCCGACCACACGCAGAGGGCATGGGCGATTTCGGCTACCGTTCGCGCGAAGAGGTTGATGCGTGGAAGAGGGAGTGTCCGATCTCGCGACTGAGGGAGAAGTGCAAAATCATGGCTGACGGATTGGACGCCGTCGATGCCCAGGTGCGGCAGCTCGTCGAAAGTTCGCACTCGTTCGCCGAGTCCAGCCCGTGGCCGGACCCCCAATCAGCAAGAAAACACGTTTACACGGAAGCAAGTGAAGCCGGATTGCAAGTGGTTCATCCTGGCTCGAACGAACCTGCTGCTCCATCCGCAATTCGCACCCTCTCGTTCAGCGCCGCCACGCTCGAAGGCCTCTCTGAGGAAATGGCCGCCAACCCACGCATCTTCGTGCTCGGCGAGGGTGTCGGCAAACGGGGCGGGAATTTCAAGACGACGGCCGGACTGTTCGACAAGTATGGACCCGAGCGGCTGTGTGACACGCCGATTTGCGAGCGCGGGTTCGTCGGTCTGGCGTGCGGAGCGACGATGACCGGCACGAGGCCGATTGTCGATTTTATGTTCGCCGATTTCATTCTCGATTCCGTCGGCGAAATTGTGAACCAGATCGCAAAGATTCAGTACATGTCGAGCGGCCGAATCAAAATGCCCGTTCTGCTTCGCGGGTGCATCGGCATCGGTCACTCGGCCGCCACGCATCATTCGGGCAGCTACTACCCAATGTACGCACATTTTCCCGGCCTGCGGGTCGTTGTGCCGTCCACGCCTTACGATGCCAAAGGGCTGCTCAAGACGTCGCTTCGGTGCGATGATCCGGTGTTGTTCCTGGAACACAAAGAACTGTTGAGCACGAAGGGCCCGGTGCCTGAAGGTGAATACTCGATCGAATTCGGTAAAGCGTCCATCGTCCGCTCGGGAACAAGCGTGACTGTCGTGGCGATTGCTCGAATGGTTCACTTGACGCTCGAAGCGTGCGATAAACTGGCCCAGGACGGCGTCTCAGTCGAATTGATTGACCCGCGCACGGTCGCCCCGCTCGACGTCGAGACCATTCTCGCCTCAGTACACAAAACCGGCCGGCTGCTTATTGTGGACGAGACATTCGCGCCATGCGGCCTTGGCGCCGAGATCGTCGCCCAAACAATCGACCGCGGTTTCGACGATCTCGACGCCCCGATTCGGCGCCTCAACGGGGCTCACACACCGACTCCGTACAGCCCGCCGCTCGAAGCCGCCGTGGTTCCGAACGTCGAATCGATCGCTCAGGCCATTCGGGAATTGTTTGAGGAGTAGGCTTCTCATGGCCATAACGATCACCGTGCCTCGACTCGGCTGGACCATGGAAGAAGGCATCTTCGTCGGCTGGTTGAAGCGAGACGGTGACGAAGTGCGGCCGGGCGAAATGCTGTTTGAACTGGAAGGGGAAAAGGCCTCGCAGGAAATCGAGTCGCTGGATGGCGGCATCCTTCGCATTCCGCCCGATGCGCCGAAGCCGGGCAATGTGGTCAAAGTCGGAGCCGTGCTCGGCTACCTGTGCAAGCCCGACGAGTCGCTCGAAAACCGTATACGGAATGAACGACTTGTCGAACCGACAGCCAATAACCCAAAGACCGAATCCTCGCCAACTTCGTTCCAATCCACAAACCGCAATTTGCAATCTGAAGGTCCCATTCCGATCAGCCCTCGAGCGCGGCACGTTGCCAGGGAACTTGGCGTGGAGTGGACCTCGCTGCGTGGCAGTGGTCGATCGGGCCGGATTCGCGAGCGGGATGTCCGGGCAGCGGCACAGTCACAGCGAGTCAATCTGAGATTTGATAACCGAAATCTGCAATCTGCAATTCCCGGCCGTCTGCTGCCCCTGTCGCCGACCCGCCGGGCCATCGCGCGCAGGATGGCGGCAGGCGTTCACGAAGCTGCCCCGGTGACGATGGTGACGAAAGCGGCCGCAGCAAACTTGATCAGTCTGCGGGAACAATTCCGGTCAGCGGCCGAGCGCGCTCGAGATACCGCCACTCCCGTTGAGCCGGTGCCGAGTTTCACCGACATAATCGTCAAGCTGGCCGCCGTGGTGCTCCGCGAACACCGGATGCTCTCCGCACAGTGGCGAGACGAGGGAATTCTTGTGCCGGACGAAATCCACGTCTCCGTGGCAGTGGATACTGACTCGGGCCTCGTCGCACCCGTGATCTGCAATGCAGACAAACTCTCGCTGCGACAGATTGCGGTCGCATCGGCGGCGCTCGTCGAGCGAGCTCGTTCCCACACGTTGCACGTGAGCGAGCTGGAGGGCGGCACGTTTACCGTGAGCAACCTGGGCATGTTCGGCATCGACGCCTTCACACCGATTATCAATTTGCCACAATGCTCGATCCTCGGCATCGGGCGCATTGTGCGGGAGCCAGCCGTCATCGGCGACCAGATCGTGCCGTGCGAAATGCTGACTCTCAGCCTGACCTTCGACCACCGCGTGGTGGACGGAGCACCGGCGGCACGATTTCTTAACGCGATTCGAACCGCCGTCGAAAACCCCGCGGCATTGCTCGTAAGTTGATTGAGGTGCCTCATGGATTCAACCTGTCGCCCAAGTCGACGTGGCATGCTTCGCTGGAGCGCGGTTGGCATTGCAGCGCCGCTGGCGACTACCTGGTCTCGTTCGCGGTGGTTGATCGGTGACGAATCGGATTTCATCACCGTGGTCGCGCCGAAGAGCCTTCCTCCGGACAAGATCCCATGCGAACGCATCCCGATCGGCCAGCCGGACGACTACAAGCCGTGCATTGCTCAATTGCCAGACGGCGAGCTGCTGCTCACCGCGTTTCACCAACACAAGCGAGACGGCAACAAGGTACTCGAACAAAATCTCTTGTTCCGCTCGCGCGATGGGGGACGTACGTGGTCGCAACCACAGGAGCTGGACCTGCTGGGTCGCGAGCCGTACCTGACGGTGCTCGGTGACGGCACGATTTTTCTCACAGGTCACTTGCTCGCAGGCGACGTGCGGAATCAGTGGGGCTACACCTGTGGATTCCTACACCGTTCGACGGACCGCGGCCACACGTGGCAGTCGATTCGCATGGAATCGGAGGCAATCAAGCCTGGTGCTAGCAATCACACCTCACGCAACGTGCTCGAATTGGACAATGGCACGCTCCTCGTCGGTGTGGATTACGACGGCGGCGGGGGACCGTATTTCATGTGGCGTTCCGGCGATCGGGGCAAGACCTGGGACCGATCGACGAACTGTGAGCCGGTCGGATTCAAGAGTATCTACGGATTCTTCGGTGGCGAAACGTGGATTTGGCAGGCCCGCGCGGGGCGCGTTTGGGCGCTTGTTCGAGTCGATTCGAACGAGTTCCCGATCGAAGGTCGCCAGATTCGAGCCCAGAACGACCAGAGCGATCACTTCATTCTCTATGCGTCTCGTGACCAGGGCCGCACGTTCCGTCGTGTTGCCGATTTCGGCGAATACGGCGAAATGTACATGTCGATCTTGCGGCTGCGCGACGCTCGATTACTGCTCACATTCACCGTGCGGGACCTGAAGCCGCCGCTCGGCGTGCGAGCCATTCCCGGCGTCGAGACCGGCGACGGATTCACTTTTGATTTCGCACATGACCGGCTGATGCTCGATACCAAGACTCCACACGACCAATCGCAAGGCGGCGGGTTCGGCCCGACGGTACAACTCGACGACGCCACATTGATCACCTCGTATTCCTACCGCGGTTCCGACGGCAAGACGCACCTGGAGGTTGTCCGCTGGCGGTTATCGACGGCCAACTGAAGAAAAAGTAAACTGCGGACCTGCCATAACTCATTCCGTGAGAGGATCCGCCCGTGAAACGTATTTCTCAACGCAACGATTTCATTCGCTGGACAATTCTGGCCGCCGCGTGTCTAACATTTTTCGGCGCCGTGCCGGCACGGGGAGACGAGTGGCGTCAGTTCCGTGGGCCCGGCGGACAGGCGACGAGCGACGAGAGGGGGCTGCCGGTGCGCTGGTCAAGCCGCGAGAACATCGTGTGGCGAACGGAGCTGCCGGGGCCTGGAACATCCAGCCCGGTGACGGTTGGCAAGCGGATATTCCTGACGTGCTACACCGGTTACGCACTCGACGCCACCGAGCCCGGCGACATGAAAAACCTGAAACGGCATCTCGTTTGTGTCGATCGCGGGACTGGTCAGATCGTTTGGCACAAGCAGTTCGATCCGAAGCTGCCTGAACACAATTATGCCGGAGAGGGCACGTACCACGGCTACAGTTCGAGCACGCCGACCAGTGACGGCGAACGCTTGTATATCTTTTTCGGTAAGTCGGGTGTGTTCTGTTTCGACCTGGACGGCACTCAGATCTGGCACACAAGCGTCGGCGAGGGAACCCACGGCTGGGGATCGGGCACGTCTCCGGTACTTTACAAGAACCTGCTCATCGTCAATGCGAGCGTCGAGAGCGGCTCGATGGTGGCTCTGGACAAAACCTCCGGCAAAGAAGTATGGCAAGCGGGCGGCATTTCGGCGTCGTGGAACACACCGGTAATCGTGAACGTGCCGAACGGCCAGCCAGAATTGGTTGTCAGCGTTCACGACCGGCTGATCGGGTTGAACCCAGACACGGGCGAGCAGTTGTGGAACTGCGAAGGAGTTCACCGCTACGTCTGCCCAAGTGTAGTCAGCAACAATGGAGTTGTGTTCGCGATCGGGGGCGGGCACACATCGCTTGCGGTTCGCGCGGGCGGGCGCGGTGAGGTGACCCAATCGCACGGCATCTGGCGCGAGAGCCACGGATCAAACGTCTCATCGCCCATCTATCACGACGGACACCTTTACTGGGCCAGCGACAGCGGCGGAGTCGTCACCTGCCAGGACGCCGCGACTGGACGGACGGTTTATCAAAAGCGGCTCGAGCCCGGTTCGGGCCTCATCTACGCTTCGCCGATACTGGCCGATGGCCGGTTATATTACGTGTCGCAGCGCAAAGGCACCTACGTAATCGCCGCCAAACCGGAGTTTGAACTCCTGGCACACAACGTCATCGAGGGCGACGACAGCCGTACGAACGCTTCGCCCGTGGTGAGCAACGGCCAATTGTTGCTGCGCACGGACCGATTTCTGTACTGCATTGGCAAGCCATAAGCGGATGTCGCACGGCAATCCGGTTCACGGAATATTCTGGAACCAAGTGCAACTTCTATGGGGATCCAGAGTTTGGCGGCCCAATGCAAATATGCACTCCAGCCCTTTATGGGCCCCTCACGTATTACGGCATCGGTTGGATCGGACGAGCTACGAACGCTGATCCATTCGGTCTGTACACCATCGGTCGAACGATTTCGCTTGTCGCAACCGGGATTGGGATGGTGGTGCTTTACCTTGCCGTGGCCCGAACGCGAACGGTGCAGTGCAACCTTGGGGCGTTCCTAATCCTCGGCATGTGGGCTGTAGGGATGTGCCCGCTGGATACGTCAGGGCTGAAGATCTTGCCGATGCACATGGCGGCCACGAGTCGTCCGGACCTGGTCGCAACAGTCCTATCTTTCATTGGAGTGCGTATTGGCCACGCGGAATCGCCTGAATTGGTCCATTGTGTTTTTTCTGTTGTCATCGCTGTTCAAACAGAGCGCTGTCGCCGGCGGAGTGGCTGTTTTGGCCTGGTTAATCCGGACGGGGAGGCACTCGGTTGCTGCACGATTCGTTTTAACTTTCCTTGGTGCTGCGGTTGTTGTCTGGGGATTGGTCATGATTGCCATTGGTCGCGATCTTTGGCTCAACCTGATTGTTGCCAATCTGCTTCCCTGGGAATAGCGAACAGCACCTTTGAACCTCTGGGGGCTGCGATCGAGTTTCATCCTACCGATTGTTGGAACGGCAATTCACGTGTGGAACCAAATTCGTGGTCGAGCCTGCGACCTACCTTCGTTGTACGCATGCTTGGCGTTGCTCACGGGAGTAGCGACGATTTCAAAAGTCGGTGGCGCAAGCAACCATTTTGTCGAGTTCATGATGGCCGCTTGTTGGGCGACAGGCACGTGGACTGCTAGGGTTTTTCCAACAACAAAGAACGAACCAGTCAGCCTATCGAGCATCGCAACCAGCCCACCGGCTCGGCCTCTCAACATCCGCCAGCAGGGCTGAATACTTCCACGGTGGTGTTTCTTCTGGCTGGACTGCTCGCGATCTACATGTCGAAACCAACTTACCGCGAATGGTGGAGTCGACTGCAAGTTTGGCTAACCGACGCCCCAAGGTCCGCGAGTGCAAAACCGAATGGCGAAACGACCATTTCAGAACCGACCGCCCATGAAATGGTCCTGCGATGGCAGTTCCAGGGACCGTTGCTCACCAGTGACGCGCGACTCAGCGTACTAAGTGACAAGGAGACGGTCGCAATCGATTGGCTCTTGTGGTCCGCACTTGTCGAGGCAGGTCGAGTGGATGCAGGGCCTGTCGTGGAACGAATCCGCCGTCAGGAGTTTGCGGTTGTCATAATTGAATTCGACCCCAAACGGGAACCCGCGGTTGCCTGGGGAATTCCCGCCTGGCCCACTGAAATCGTCCAGGCGCTGCGCCAACGCTACTCCGTCAGCACTGTAATCGGCCGCTTCTACGTCCTGGTTCCACGCGCTGGCAGCGCAAAGCCGGCACCCCGGCCGGAAATTCGCTGAACCAGCACTCCTGCATTGCGCAGACAAACGATCAGAATGAGTGTAGTCAGCGTGACCGTCGAGATCAGACAGCCCCATCGAAAGGAAGTCGGCTCGTACGACCACCGAATCAGATGCTCGCCCGCCGGCACAACCACGCCGCGAAACAGGTAGTTCGCTCGGATGCCTTGCCCCGTGCTGCCGTTAATTTCGACGCGCCAGTTTGGATCATATCGGTCGCTGAGCACCAGGAGTTTTTCACACGTGGATTGCGTGCGAATGACGACTTCCTCGGGCTCGTCCAATTCAATCGTGGCCACGCTCGGTGTGCTGTCGTTTTCCGAGACCTGCACTAAGAGTGGCTGTTCAACGAAGCTCTCGCTGCGCAAATCGTGCGAAGCATTCAGCACAGCGTCCAAAGCGCTTTCAGCCGATGCGTATGTCACTCGCGTGGCAAAGTACGCTCGCGGATAGGGTGTTGGATTTTGATAAACCAAATCCGTGGCAGTTCCGACGCCACGCGCGACCATTTTCCAAGGCGGGAACTGGTGACCGGGCACGCCGTCCGAATCACAGACGGCGAGGCTCTCCGGTACCGCCCCCGCTTTCGGCTCCAAACTCGTGTACAGGAACCGCACGCAACACTTGTCGGCTACACTCTGCACCATCGGTCGCACACACGATACGACCTGATCGCGCGGCAGTAGATTCATGCTGGACTTCCAGCCGAGTCGGCGGAAGAGGATCGCCCAGCGGCGATCGAGCGGAAAATCGTACCCGCGCAGGTCCCGCCAGCCGTACACCATGCCCAAGTTTGGCAACAAGATTCCATCGGTCGCTAACAGGCGATGATCCCCAACCATTTCTTGAACGTTCCGCAGCACGGCCGGCGGATTCGGAAATACGATTCGTGCCGGTACGACCGGGTTAAAATCGTACGTCACCCAGCACAGGTCCACGACCGTTAGCACAAGGGACCCAACCCACACCCATCGCGGAACCTGGCCCGGGAATTTGGACTGCCGACTCAAGTCCTTCGAGGCTGAACCGGAATGCTGACCGCCGTTCAAGTTTTCGTGGTGTGGAGTTTGGGGTGAGCGGTTCGGGACACTTCGAGTCAGTCGCCAGACCCAACCGAAACATCCGGCGGACCAAATGGCCGTGAGAACTGTCATGATCAGACTGACGAGCGTTCGCACCGACCGGTGTTCCCGTGGCGACGGCACAGTCGAGTCAGACCAGATCTTCATGATCCCTTCCACGTGCGAATACTGTCCCGGATTGCCGGGAAGAAAAATCAAGACTAACACGCCCGCGGCTGCAGCGCAGCTCAAGATTGTCACCAATCCAGCCAACAACCGACTTGGCCGTCCAACAATCTGAGTCAGTGCCTCGCCCGCCAAAATCGCGCCGGCGAATTGCAGCCCCATCACCAGCCGAAGATTGTCGGATTTGGAAAAGAGGGGCAATTGATCGAGCAGTGGCAAAGCTCCGGGACAGCCGAACACAATTGCACCACACAAACTGAACCAGACGGCAAAGATGACCACCACAGGCCGCGTGCCCTCGTTCTGCCCGGAGCGCGGCCGCAGTAGGAACTTCAGGATGCCAGCCATCGCCAGCATCAGCGGAACTACGCCGAAATACAAACCGGCCTCGTTGTAGTTTAGCGGACCTTGATAGAACCGCCCGGCTCGCGGGCGACCGAAATGGTCGGGAGCCAGCGCCCCCACGAATGAATCCCTCGGCAGCGTTCTTCGCAGGGCGTGAGTCGCTTCGTGCCAGTCCGCACTTTCGAGTATCTGCTCTGCCAGTGGCAGCAGGGCCGAAGCTGCCCCCAGCAGCCCCAAGATGTGGGCGGACAAACAAAGCAAAATGCGACCACTCTTCGCCGCCGTTCCCAGCGGCAAGCCCCACACCCTCAGCAACACGAACAACCCGCTCAGAACTCCGACGTGAAACTGCGACTCCGGATGGCCACTGAGTTGGAGAGCCGTCGCGGCCAGACCGGCGAAGGCAAATCGCCTCAAACTGGGCCGCTCAATTAATGCCTCGAACGATACGAGCACGACCGGCAGCAGCGCGGCCGCCGCCGAATGATTCCATTGCAACCACCGCACCATGAACGCGGACAACATCCAGGACAACCCAGCCACGAAGCTGCCCAATGCCGAAAGCCCCGATTGCCGCGCCAGCCAATACGTGGCAAAACCCGCCACCCACATCTTCAGCATCGCTACCGGACCCGCCGCCCACTTGGGATCGATCACAAAATAAATCCAGTGAAATGGGCTGAGCATTGCAGACTGGCCGTTGGCGTGCAGCGGAAACCCGCAGAAGTTGTGTGGATTCCACAAGGGAAATCGTCCCTCGCGAGCTGCCCGATATTGGTAGTAATGCCACGGCTCGAACTGCTGCCACACATCACCCTCGATACCATTCAAATAAGGGGTGAGGTCCTTGCGCAGCTCACTGGAAAACGGCACTACCCCCCAGAGATTTGCCGATGGGCTGAGCACATCGCCGAGCAACAAGCGATGAAAGAGCGCGGTGACTATCGCGAGGTAACCAAGGCCGGCAGAGAATGTGTGGCGCTTTGAATTCGGCAGCGAATCGAAGGGCGTGCCGGAGTGTGGCGGAACGGCGGAGATCGAACTTCCGGCCGTCGAGGTCGCCGCGCCCGCGTTCGTCAAGCTTGGTAGCCCCCCACGATCAGCCATTCCCGCCCAACTCGCGCACCATCTGTGCATTCATAGTCACCTGGTCGCCGAACTCCTGAAACATGCCGACGATCATGGCATCGGTCGGCTTGATGTGACTGAGAGTGAACTGAAACGCCTCGCGAATACCGGCCGGCGACAAATTGGCTCGGCCGGCGGCCAGCACTTTGTAGACCAGGCACGGCTTGCGAGCCGCTCGCACTACTTCCAGCATGCGTTCGCGATCGCTCAGCAAATAGACTTCACCCATCGGCACTTCGCCCAGAATCTTTTGGAGCTCTTCGCGCGGCCGAGTCAGGTAATACTGGCAGCACATGTAATAATCCACGTCCCACGACTGCTCCTCGGCCAATTCGATGAGCGCCGGATTGTGCGCCGACAGACCGACGAGTGCACCAGTCGATCGAATCCGCTTGAGCAGCTCCAGCAATCGAGGGACCTTTCCCTGCCGGTGCAACCGCTCGGCCAGCGCCCCGTGCGGCGCGATTCCGATCGGTTTTCGTTTCGCCACATGCTCGATGAGTTCCGGATGCTCGTCCCAATCCGTCTTGCCCAGGCAGAGCCAGTGGAACTTGACCCCTTCGCTTCGCACCTGATCGATATCTGCCAGCGTCCGTTCCGCGTAACTGTTCTGCCAGGCATTGACCCCGGCCTTCTCGCACGCTTTCAACAGCTCCACCACCCGTTCCGGGGTGTGATAGTCGATCATGTGTTGACTGTAGAGCCGATTGAAGTGCGAGTGGCCGTAGATCGGATTGCCGCCGAGGATCAGCCGAGTGATCTTGTGCGGCCCAAGCGAAACAGTTGGAAGCAGATTCAGGCTCATCGTGGATTCCTCCAGATTCAAAGACAACCGCCACCGCCCATGCTAGCATGGGAAGTACATGACTAGCGAATCAACGCCAAAACCACCGTTGCCTCGAAATCGCATCGTCCGAACTGCCGCGCGAATCGGCTTCTCCGTCGCGATTTTTCTGATCACCTTGGAAGTCAGCTTGCGGCTGGTCGGTTTCGAGCATCGCCGGTATATCGCTCGTGTACGCGACAACCAGTTTAAGGCCGTCGTGGCAGAGTTCAAGCAGCATCCTGATTCCATTTGGGGACCGAAGCCCGACACTGGGCCGTTCAACAGTCTTGGATACATCGGTCCGGAAGTTTCGCTCGATCGCACCGCAGGCAAGATTCGCATCGCGTGCCTCGGCGATTCCTGCACGCAGTTCGGCGATCCGGCCTATCCCGCCCTGGTCGCGAAACTGCTGGAAGATCGAGGATACGACCACATCGAAATGATGAACTGGGGAGTTGCCGGTTTCACTTCGTTCCAAGGAATGAAACGACTTGAGCACGAGGTGCTTGCGTTTCGACCGGACATCTTTCTGATTGCCTTCGGATGGAACGATCACTGGATCCGTGCCGGTTTCCCGGACGATGTGTCGGCCTTGCGGTCGCTGAAATCGGGTCCAGTCTGGTCGGCGGTCGAGGAATCGCGGCTGGCCCAGGCGACGGATTTACTGGTCGAATCGTTTCGCCGCCCACGCCGAACGCTACTTTTTCGCGTGCCCCTTGGCTCGTATCGTGAAAACGTCTGCTCGATGATCCGGATGAGTCGCGATTCAGGCGGCAAGGTCATGTTGATCACCGCAGCCGACTGCCTCATCGACGACCGCCCGATTCAGAACCACCTTGAAGGCTTGAACTCGCTCGGCTACTCAAGCGCCGCCGCAGTACACGCCGATTATGTCGAAGCCACTCGCGCCATTGCCGCAGAACTCGACTGCAACCTGTTCGACGCCGCTCGCTATTTCAAGTCCGAGATCTCCGGCTGCGATTACTTCCTGCCCGAAAGGGACCCAGTTCACCTCACGCAGGCCGGCTTGGAAGTCCTCGCCTCGCAAGTCACGAAACATCTACTTGCCACAGGATGGCTGGAGTGATTTCACTTCGAAAGATTGCCCTCGAGGCAAATTCAGTAGTTCCAAAAAAGGGGACAGTCCCTTTGCGACCAAGCCGTTTTAGCTTGTTAAACCGTGTGATCGTAGAGGGACTGTCCCCTTTTTTGGAACTACTGAAATTGCATTTTCCTTCGATCAAGCGAACTTTGGAGTGCTGTGGCTTGACGCAGCTTTTTTTCTTTGGATTTCGAGTTCTGCCGGCACCTGATTCGAGTGCGGGCAAAAGCCTCGCAAAGCTCGGCAAAGCTGTGTCAAGCCACAGCACTCCAAAACTGCCTCGCTTGTTTGAGGATTAGCCCGAATTGCCCCAAATGGCGCCGATCCAATACTCATTCGGGTCGCGACCGCTGGCACTATTACGGATTGTGCCATCCTGATCCGCGCAGCGGTTAGGTGGGACTATCTGCGGCGCCGCGAAAGGGTGGGCAGGTGCGTGGATTCCAACTCGTCGTGAAGTTGGTTCGGCCACTCGCTGGCCTCGAAACGACGGGCGTTCGCGATCGCGAGCACGGTGGGCTGGTCGGGGCCGGGGCGGAGCTTGTTGGAGCCTGTGCCGCCATCCAGCGAGTCGTTGCCGGCGTCGCCCAAGAGTCGGTCGTTGCCGGCGTCGCCGATGAGCGTGTCGTCGCCGTCCCCGCCGCGGATCGTGTCGTTGCCGTCGCCACCCAGAAGCTGGTTGGCCAAGTCATCGCCGATCAAGAGGTCGGCAAGCCCGGAAC
>Ga0247727_10005343_pt1 | contig 26188 bp, 25 predicted proteins | sample WisWelCaveWW1625_FD_202498 | JGI IMG/M metagenome (GOLD analysis project Ga0247727, IMG submission 202498) | Biofilm microbial communities from Wishing Well Cave, Virginia, United States - WW16-25 | ecosystem: Environmental > Aquatic > Deep subsurface > Groundwater > Cave microbial mat | place...
CGGGTCTTCGCCTTCGCCACCGAAGCAAAAGGCCTGTTCGGCCTGCCCGACGTCCCGCGCCGCCTCAACGAGACCCGCGTCGCCGACTACCTCGCCTTGCTGTTCCTCGACAAGGAGATCACTTTTTTTGAGGGTGTCTGCCGCCTGCCCCCGGCGCACACCTTGACGGTGGGACCGGCGGGGGTGCAGTTGCGCCGGTACTGGGCGCCAGATTCCAGCCGCGACGTTCGCAGGTCCTCCGACAGCGAGTACGCCGAGGAGTTCCGGGCCATCTTCACGGAGGCCGTGCGTTGCCGGTTAAGGAGCGCCTTTCCGGTCGGCGCGATGTTGAGTGGGGGGCTGGACTCTTCGGCGGTCGCCTGCGTGGCGCGAGACCTGATGCTGGGGAGCGACAGCGGTCCTCTGCATACCTACTCGGCCCTTTTCGACGGGGGCCCCGAGAGCGATGAGCGATCCTACATCGAGGCGGTCGCTCGCACCGAGGGACTTGTCCCGCACTATTATCCGGGCGAGCAGATCAGCCCATTCGAGGATTTCGACGCCGTCTTGGGGCGCCTCGGCGAAGCCTACCACCGGCCCAACATCACCCTGCAGAGAAGCATCTACCGCGCGGCCGAGGGGCACGGCGTCCGCGTTGTCCTCGACGGACTGGGTGGGGACTGTGTCTTATCCCATGGCATCGACTCCCTGTCCGAGCTGCTACAGAACCGCAGGTGGCCGGAGTTTGGCGAAGAGGTTGACGGCCTGGCGCGCCATTTCGGCTTGGACCGCGTCAAGCTGGCGCGCCAGTACCTGACGCCGCATCTCTCCGAGATCAAGGACCGGGGGCAATGGGCCAGGCTGGTCCGCGCTTACCTACTGATCCCGTGGCACGCGCCGTATTCCTTCCGGCGCTTCTATATGGATTACGGCGTGCTGCCGCTCGCGCGCCGCATCCGTCGGCTGCTTCCCGGGCCGTTTTGGCGTCACGACACCATGCCGCTTGCGGAACCCTCCATCCTCGACGGCCATTTCGCGGCACGCGTTTCTTTCGAGGACCGCAGGCGTCGGCTCCGGGGCCTGCACGTCAAGGGAATGGAGACGGAACGGCAGGCCCATTATCGTTCCCTGACTTCCGGACGGACGGCGCTGACACTCGAGGAATTCGGCCGCGTTGCCGCGCCCTTTCGAGTGGAAGCGCGATATCCGCACTACGACCGCAGATTGGCCGAATTCTGCCTGGGCTTGCCTCCGGAGCAGAAGCTGCGGCAAGGATGGAGCCGCGCCATCTTGCGGAACGCGATGCACCAGATTCTTCCGGAAGAAGTCCGATGGCGCGGGGGAAAGGCCGACCTTTGGGCGCCGTTTGAACGCGGTCTGCGCAAGTACGGCCAGGATTATCTGGCGGAAGCCATCCTGCGTACGCCCCAGGGCGTCGAGCAATACCTCGATCTGCCCGTCTTACGGGAATGGTATCACCAATATCTCTCGGGGGACAGCTCTAAGGTTGCCTCGCTCTGGGCGACCACCACTCTGGTTTGGTGGCTTCAGAAGTCAGGGCTCACTCCGGTCGCTGCCGGGGAGCCGCGAGCCATCGCGGAAGCCGCGGTGGCGGTGGCGGCCGACTAGGGGATTCGGATCCAGTGTTCTCTTACACCGCGTACGGCTTGGGCATTCAGTCCGAGATTCGGCTCTCGGCCCTCCAGGAGGCTTCCGTGGCAGGCGACGTCGAGATCCGGCGCGGAGACGTAAGCCTACCTGCCGCGGCGATCGGACGAAAGGCCTGGTTCACCGCCGCCGAAGCGTACCTGCGTTTCCCGAACGTCGGCGTGATTCGTGTAGCGCAAGGCCGGGAAGTGATCGTCGACATGCAGTCCGGCGCGAACGAGCGTGAGGCCGAGGTGTTCCTGCTGGGGCCGGCCCTCGGGGTGCTGCTCCATCAGCGAGGCTTCCTGGTCTTACACGCCAGCGCGGTTGCGATCAACGGCGGGGTGGTAGCGTTCCTGGGGATGTCGGGTTGGGGGAAGTCCACCATGGCGGCGGCGTTGAGCAAGCGATATCGTTTGTTTGCGGACGACATCGTAGCCGTGTCGATCGATCAAGGGCGGGTGGCCGCGTTCCCCGGCTTTCCCCGTCTCAAGCTGGGGCTCGACTCGGTCCAGACGCTGGGTTACTCCGGCCGTCGTTTCCGGAAGCTGTCACCCGACGACGAGCGGCGCGATATTCCCGTCAAGGGCGCTTCTCCAGGCGTCTCCAGGCCTCTCGAGCGCGTCTACGTTCTGGCCGAGGGCGAGGTCCCAGCCGTGGAGTCTCTGGCGCCTCAAGAGGCCGCCGTGGAGCTGATTCGTCATTCCTATGCGGCGCCGTGCCTGAGGGCGTCGCAAACCTTAGCTGCGCATGTTCGCCAGTGCGCCGCTTTGGTGGACTCGTTGACCGTTTGCAGGCTGCGGAGACCGGTTCAGCTGCAACTGGTCGGCGAGGTGGCAAAGCTGGTGGAACGGGACCTGGCGATGCATCGCAAGGCGCGGAGCGGGGCTCCGCCGGAGAGCCGAACATGCTGACAGATGATTCCATCGTTGTGGCGGCCCCCGATCAGATCGCCTGCGACCTGCAAGGCGATCTGCTGATCCTGCACACCGCTTCCGGGATCTATTACGGCCTTGATCCATTGGGCAAGCGAATCTGGGATCTGCTGCGGGAGCCCAGATCCGTCAGCCTGATCCGGGACGTCATTCTGGAGGAGTACGACGTCGATCGCGAGCGCTGCGCGCGGGATCTCAGGGCGTTGCTGGGCGACCTGGCCGACAACGGGCTCATCGAGGTGAAACCTGCTGCCGCTGCTTAAGTTCTTTCGCTTACCGGCCGCGGATCGCCGTCTGGTGGCGCGCGTCGCCGGTGCGGTGCTCCTGACGCGCGCGGGGCTGACCCTGCTCGGCTACGGACGCATGCGGAGACTGATCGCCCAGTTCGGGAGGCCGCCGGGCAGCACGCCCGAACCCTCACCCGACGAGGTGGACCGGGTGACCTGGGCCGCCCGGGCGGTGGGCCAGCGTGTTCTCGGCGACAAGCCCTGCCTGACCGAAGCGATGGTGGCTCAGCTATTACTGAGCCGTATGGGGTTGGCCGCCAAATTACAGATCGGTGTGAGGCGTGGCCGGCAGGGGGAACTCGAGGCTCACGCCTGGATCGAGCATCGCGGTCGTATCCTGATCGGCGACTGCGCCGGTCTGGAGCGTTTCAGCCGGTTGCCCCCGCTGGGTCTGACGGAGCACGATCGGCAACCGGAAGCGATCCAATGAAGGCCCAGACGCTTCCTGCATCGCCTGGGTGGAAGTCGCTGCTCCTCGATGCGCGCGTCCTGTTGCGCCCGCGTTCCACCGTTCTGGCGCTCAGCCTGGCCTTGATCCTGATCGGCCGCGTGGCCGGACTTCTCCTGCCCGCGTCGATCAAGTACGTGATCGACGACGTGATCGGCAATCGGAACATGAGTCTGTTGACTCCCCTGGTTCTGGTCGTGCTAGGAGCCATAGTCGCCAGGGGCCTCACCTCACTGGCGCTGACCCAACTGATGTCAAAGGCGTCGCACCGGCTGGTTGCGGATCTTCGCCGCCGGGTGCAGGCACACGTCGGACGGCTTCCGGTAGCCTATTTCGACGCCAACAAGACCGGAGCGCTCCTCTCGCGCATCATGAACGATGTCGAGAGCCTGGGAAGTCTTGTCGGCGGCGCCGCCGTGGCATTCTGCGGGAGCCTGATCACGGCGGTGATCGCACTCGTCATTCTCGTAATCACCAGTCCCTGGCTGACCGCCGTGGCGCTGACCCCGATTCTAATTCTCATGCTGATCCTGCGCCGCTCCCTGGCCACGCTGCGCCCTGCCTTTCTCGACCGGCGCAGGATCCAGGCGGAAGTGACCGGACGGTTGAGCGAGTCCCTTGGCGGCGTGCGCGTCGTTAAGGGTTACAACGCCGAGTCGCGCGAGGCGCAGGTCTTCTCGACCGGCATCCATCGTCTGCTGGAAAACGCGCTGCATACCCTCACCGGGATTTCTCTGGTGAGCCTGGCGGCCACTCTGCTGTTGGGAATCGACGGGGCCCTGGTCCTGTTCCTCGGGGCGCGTCAGGTTTCCGGCGGAGCATTGACCTTGGGCGAGTTTGTGAAGTTCACCGCGTTCCTTGCTGTCCTGGTCGGGCCGATGTTTGAGATGGTCAGCGTCGGACCTCAGCTTGCCGAGGCGGTCGGCGGCCTGGAACGAACGCGCGAGCTGCTGGCGGAACGTCCCGAAGACGAAGACCCTCGCCGCCTGGCCACTCTGGGTGTGGTCCGGGGCGAAGTGCGTTTCGAGCAGGTGAGCTTCGCCTACACCCCCGGAAACAGCGTCTTGCAAGACATCTCCTTCGAAGCCAAACCGGGCACGGTCACGGCCCTGGTCGGCCCCTCGGGGGCCGGAAAGTCAACTGTGATGTCACTGCTTGCGGCCTTTCATGCTCCTTCGGCCGGAACGGTTCGGATCGACGGGGTTGACCTGACAACCGCGCGTTTGTCGTCCTATCGCTCGCAGCTAGGCGTGGTGCCGCAGCAAGCGTTTCTATTTGACGGCACCATCCGCGAGAATGTGGTCTTCGCTCGCCCCGCAGCCACCGAGAAGGAGTTCCTCGAAGCTTGTCGCATCGCTCACGTTGACGAATTCGCCGAGGCGCTCGAGAACAAATACGAGACCGTAGTCGGCGAGCGGGGAGTGCGGCTGTCGGGCGGCCAGTGCCAGCGAGTCTCCATCGCCAGGGCCATTCTGGCGAACCCGCGCATCCTGATTCTGGACGAGGCGACCTCCAGTCTGGATTCCCATTCGGAAGCCCTCATCCAGCAAGGCCTGGCGCATTTGATGACGGGCCGCACCACTTTTGTGATCGCGCATCGGTTGTCCACGATCCGCCTGGCCAGTCTGATCCTGGTAATGGAGGACGGCCGGATCCTCGAAAGCGGCGACCACCAGTCTCTCCTCTCCCGGCACGGTAGGTACTACGAGTTATACACGCGGCAGCACAACCTGCACGCCGACCTGTTTTTCCCGCCGAGCGGCTTCCCTGGGCCGGAGCAAAGTCCAATCCGAGGAGAGATGGCTCCCAGTTGATTCCCGCGACTCGCAGGTTCCTGAAGGCGCCCGGCCCCGAGGTCGAGCTGCTGCTCTGCTGCGCGCGCGTCCGCCTGGAACCTGACACCGCCGAACGTATCAGGGAGTTGCTGCGGCGCGATCTGGACTGGGCGCACCTGATCCGAACCGCGCGCGAGCATGGAACGGTCCCGCTCCTGTATTGGAACCTGAATCTGGCGTCCCCAGAAGTCGATGCCGAGGGGCCAGGGCGTGAACTCCGCAGCCATTTCCAGGCCAATGCCAGTCGCACCCTTTTGCTAACGGACGAGTTGCGCAAACTCTTGAGACTGTTCGAGTCTCACGGCATTCCCGCTGTCGCGTTCAAGGGGCCGGCGCTGGCGGCGTCTGTCTACGGAAACCTGGCGCTTCGGCAGGCCGGAGACCTGGATGTTCTGGTTCAACCGGATCACCTCGAGGCCGCCAAACAACTGTTGCTCGAAAACGGATTCCGGTTGACCCAGCACGATTGGGCGCGCGCCCAAGTACGCGAAATGGCAAGCCTTCGGCGCCTCGCCCAGTACAACGTGGTGTTCTCGTTTCCCAAGGAAGTAGCCGTGCTCGAGCTTCACTGGGCGATCGGGCCGACGTTCTTTTGGCTGCCCAAGAACCCCGGCTGGCTGTGGGACGGCCTCCAGACCGAGAAAACCGCCTGGGGCTCGGCGCTCGGGTTCGCGCCTGAGAACACCCTCCTCGCGCTGTGCGTTCACGGCTCCAAGCATCAGTGGGAGCGTCTGAGCTGGATCTGCGATGTTGCGGAGTTTGTTCGCGTTCACTCCTTGCTCGACTGGAGGAAGCTTCTCGATAGAGCCGCTCAACTGCGCTGCGAGCGGATGGTGCTGCTCGGCTTGCTGCTCGCCCAAGACCTGCTGGGCTCCGTCCTGCCACCCTGCGCCCGCGAGCGGCTGGCGCGAGATACGGTGGTGGACCGTCTGGCGGCCCTGGTGTGCGACCGTCTTTTCGACCGGACGGTTCACTCCGGCCGCTGGGGGCGGAACCGCTTCACGACGCTCAGCATTTCGCTGGACTACATCGCGTACTGCCTGAGGCTCCAGGAGCGGCTGGTCGCTAAGCTTCACGGTGGTCTAAGTTTTTTGCGGCTCGCGTGGCACCCGACTCCCCAAGACCGAGAATTCCTTCGGCTTCCGGAACGCCTGTCCTTCTTGTATTACCTGTTTCGTCCCGTCCGGCTCGCCGGAACCTACACCCTCCGTCTCGCGACGCTCAGCGAGCGCGTCCGCAAGCGGGGTTAGCGGCGACGTGATATAAAGAAAAGAGCGGCCACGGTAGCTCAGTTGGCAGAGCAGCGGTTTCGTAAACCGCAGGTCGTCGGTTCAACTCCGACCCGTGGCTCCAGTTTTTTCTAACACCACGCCGCAAAACCAGCGCCGCCGGACACCGCGCTGCCGGTAGTGGCTCCCGGCCTGGACCGGGCAGCCGCGCAGTCCAGCGCCACACATTCGGGCGCAGCTGGATCTCATAGGCCGGCGCGAGGCCTTTCTCCAACACCGTGGCCGGCTCGAGCAGCAGCGCGACCGAGTTCGGCGCGCCTCGGAACACAGCCACGCCTGCGGGTCGTTCAGCGGACGACGGTGATCGAGCCGCGCGCGGGCCGCCAAGCCTCCCCGCTGCGGCGGATGCGCGTGACGCGGACGGTGGCCGCCGGATGCGTCGCCGGCGTCGTCAGCCTGGCGCGGCCCGCCGCGTCGAGGCGGCAGAAGCGCGTCGCCGTGCCGCTCGAGACCCCGTCCACGTGGTAGACGATGTCGATCCAGGAATCCGCCAGCTCCGGCGCCTCCATGACATAGTCTTGCTGAGGGGCAACGCGGCCGGGGAGGAAGGCGACCTGGACTTCCGGCTGGCCCGGCGTGGCGGCGCCGCGGCCGGCCTGGTAAATCTCGTAGACGATCTCGCCGGAGCGCTCCTCGAAGAACGCCGCCTGGCGCATCTCGATGCCGCCGTCGGCGAGCGCGAAAAACTCGCGCGCCGCGGCCGGAAAAATGGTGCGCTGCGGACTATGCATCAGGAAGAGCGTGTCGGGATCGCGCATCAGCTCTCCCAGCCGCCGGAGCTGCAAGGCCCGGTACCCCGCCTCCTCCTCCGGGAGCAGCGCGTAGAAGATGTCCTCCGCCACGAGATTCCAGCGCGAGCCCAGGAACGCCACCGGGTGCGAGAAACCCCAATCGAGGGCGACGAGCTTCCGCTTGGGATTCTCGGCCAGATAGGGAACTAGCCGGTAGATGGCGTCGCTGAACTCGCGCGTGCCGCCGGTGCGCGTGTAGATGGCCAGGTGGCGAGCGTTGACCGAGAGATTCACGACCACCGCGGCGAGCGTGACCGCAACGGCCGCCACACGCGGGACGCGGCCGGGCCAGCGATCAGCCGTCAGCCACAGAGAAGCGGCCAGGAACAAGTGCGGGAACGGCCACAGCATCACCACGTGGTGGGCGCTCTCGCCGCCCTGCAAGGAAAAAAACATGCCCGCGTAGGTGAGTATCGCCAGCAGCAGCGGAAACAACAGTCGTCGCGCGGCCCCCAGCCGTCCGGCGATCCAAAGGGTCACCGGCAGCGCCAGCACGGCAACGGCGAGCAGCGGCATCAGGATGGTCTGCGAGCGGCCACCCAGACGATACATCCAGTGAGCCAGCCGCGGGAAGCGCACGTCGTGGGCCGGGGGCGAGGAGTGCAAGTGGTCCTCGCCGGTCAGCGAGGCCATGAACGTGCCGTGGAAGGTGTGCTGGGCTTGCTGGAGCTTGAACCACTTCACTTCGAGCACGCCGCGCTCGCGCCAGGTCTGGCCGCGGTTCTTTAGGTTGTAGCTGAGCAGCGGGGCTGAGCCTATAAGTAGTGCAGCAATGCCGATGGGCAGGACCGCCGGGTTGGCCCGCAGCCGCCGGAGAGCCTCGCGCGGGTAGAGCAGCGCGACCGTCGCGCCCAGGCCGGCCAGAAACCACACGAAGTTGGCCTTGTCCCACAGGCCCAGGCCAAACAGGAACATCCCGCCGGCCAGGGCGCGGCGCGAACCGCTCTCGAGCCACCCCGACAGCGCCACCAGCCCGCCCATCCGCAATAGGTGCGCCAGGGCCACCGGGCCGTAATCGATCCGAATGCCCTGCACGAAGCTGGGGTCGGTCGAGATCAACGCAGTCGTAAGCAACGCCACCGGACGGCCATAGTGACGGCGCGTGAAACCCCAGATCAGCCCGACCGTGACCAGGCCGGCCAGAATGCCCAGCGCCCGATAGCCGGCCACACTTTCGGGCGCCACCCGAAACCACAGCCACAGCAGCCAGCCCTTCAGCGCGCCGACATAGGACATCACCATCAGCGGCAGGTTGTAATCTGCGAACTGCGCCTCGCGCGGGATGCTCGCCCGGAGCAGCGGAGAAACGACTGGAAAATGGAGCAGCTCGTCCTGCTGCGGCCCGGGCAGGTCGATCCAGGCGAAGGCCAGCAGCAAGAACACGATCGCGCAGAGGACAACGAAGACGCGACCCGACATGAAACGATCGTAACACCGGGTCCGTGCTAAGCTGGTGGCCTATGCGTACACTTCTGTTTCTTTCTCTGGGCCTTTCGATCGCCGCGGCCCAAGAGATTCATAAGGGCGACTACAGCAAGCACCGCATGCCGCAGACCGCCGAGGAGTACATGAAGCAGTTGCACAACACCGACCGGAATTCCTGGCAGAAGCCGCACGAGGTCGTGATGGCGCTGGGCCTCCAGCCGGGATCGACGGTGGCCGACATCGGCGCCGGCACAGGCTATTTCGCCCTGCGCTTCGCGCCTCAGGTCGGCGCGCAGGGCAAAGTGCTGGCGATCGACATCGAGCCGAAGATGCTCGAAAGCGTGGCTAAGCACGCCGCGGAGATGAAGCTGTCCAACGTCGAAACGATCCTCGCCGCGGAAGACGATCCGCGCCTGCGCGCCGCCTCGGTCGACCTGGTATTCATCTGCGACGTGATTCACCACATCGAAAAGCGTCCGGCGTATTACCAGTTGTTGACGCGCGCGCTCAAGCCGGGCGGGCGTGTCGCCATCGTCGACTTCCACAAGCGACCCCTGCCGGTCGGTCCGAGCCCGGAGCACAAGATCGCCCGCGAGGAGACCATCCAGGAGCTCGAGTCGGCCGGTTTTCGGCTGGCCGAGGAGCACGACTTTCTGCCCCACCAGTACTTCCTGGTATTCAAGGTGAAGTAGCTTGAAATTCGCGCTCGGGATTCTGTTTGCGGCCGCGCTGGCGGCACAGCCGGCCGACCTGGTGCTCTACCACGGCACGATTCACACCGTCAACGACCGGCAGCCGCGCGCGGAGGCGGTGGCGGCGCGGGCGGGCAAGATCGTGTTCGTCGGCGCGACGGCCGAGGCGAAGAAACTCATCGGCCCGCAGACCCGCGCCGTCGACCTGCGCGGCTGGACGGTCGTTCCCGGCCTCACCGACTCGCACTACCATCTGAGCGGCGTCGGCGCGCGCGAGCTGGAGTTCAACCTGGAGGGCGTCGCCAGCCTCCAGGACTTCCTGGCCGCGGTGAAGACCCGCGTCGACAAGGCCAAGCCCGGCGAGTGGATCGTCGGACGCGGCTGGAACGAGGGCGCCTGGAAGCCGCAGGTGTTCCCGACGCGGCTGGACCTCGACAAAGTCGCGCCGCGCAATCCGGTTTGGCTTACGCGGACCGACGGTCACGGCTCCATCGCCAGCTCGGCGGCCATCCAGGTCGCCGGCGTCACGCGCCAGACCAAGGACCCCTTCGGCGGCGAGATCATGCGGGATCCGAAGACCGGCGAGCTGACCGGCATGTTCCTCGACAACGCTCAGGGGGTGGTCGGACGCCACGTCCCGCCGCGGCCGCCCGGACGCCTGCGCCAGGAATTGCTGATGGGTGTCGAGCGCAGCCTGAAACTGGGCTGGACGCAGGTGGGCATTCCCGGTAACTCCTATCGGGAGGTAGAAGAAATCCGCAAGCTCTACGAGGAGGGCAAGATCAAGCTGCGGATCTTCAACGCCGTGCGCGGCCCGTCGAGCGACACCCAGCGGCTGCTGCGGGAAGGCCCGCAGCTCAACGCCTACGACGGCCGCTTCAACCTGCGCGGCATCAAGGTCAGCTTCGACGGCGCCATCGGCTCGAAGGGCGCGGCGCTGCTCGCCCCCTACGCGGATCACCACACCAGCGGCTTCCTCAAGTGGAAAGAGGAAGACCTGCTGCCGATGTTCGAGGAGTCGCTGCGGGCCGGCGTCCAGGTCCAGGTGCACGCCATCGGGGACAAGGCCAACCGCGAGATCCTCAACATCTTCGAGAAGGCCTTCCGCAACGTGCCGCCGGCCGAGCGCAAGATCGCCGAGCCGCGCTGGCGCGTGGAGCACGCGCAGCACGTCACCGCCCAGGACATCCCGCGCTTCGCCAGGCTGAAGATCATCCCCTCGATGCAGCCGTCGCACGCCATCAGCGACCTGCTGTTCCTCTACAGCCGGCTGGGCCTGGCGCGCATGGGCGACGCCTACGCCTGGTCGAGCTTCCTCAAGTCCGGGTCCGTCATCGCCGGCGGCAGCGACGCCCCGGTCGAGCGCGGCGAGCCCCTGATCGAGTTCTACGGCGCGGTGGCGCGCAAGACGCTCCAGGGCAAGTCCGGCGACGGCTGGCATCCCGAGCTGGCCGTCTCGCGCCAGCAGGCGCTCAAGATGTTCACCGCCTGGGCCGCCTACACGGCGTTCGAGGAGAACGTCCGCGGCTCGATCGAGCCCGGCAAGTGGGCCGATTTCACTGTGCTGTCACAAGACATACTAAAGATCCCCGAGGCGGAGATCCTGAAGACCGCCTGCAAGATGACGGTGATCGGCGGCGAAATCGTCCACCGCAGCGACCCATGACCGATTTACGATACCCGATTGGAAGGTTCGCGATGGAGGGCGCCGTCGGCGACGAGCGGCGCCGCGAGTGGATCGAAGCGATCGCCCAAACGCCGGAGAAGCTCCGCGCCGCGGTCGCGGGACTGTCGCCGGAGCAGATCGACACGCCGTACCGCCCCGGCGGCTGGACCGTCCGCCAGGTCGTGCATCACGTGCCCGACAGCCACCTCAACGCCTACACGCGGTTCAAGCTGGCGCTGACCGAGCAGGAGCCGGCCATCAAAACGTACGACGAGAAGCAGTGGGCCGAGCTCGAGGACGCCCGTACCGCGCCCCTCGACATCTCGCTGGCGCTGCTGGACACGCTGCACCGCCGGTGGATCTTATCACTACGATCGCTGCGCGCGGCGGACTATGCGCGCACCTTCCGGCATCCCGAGATCGGCGTGGTCGATCTGGACAAGTATCTGGCGCTGTACGCCTGGCACGGCCGGCACCACGTCGCGCATATCACCTCGCTGCGCGAGCGGATGGGGTGGTAGTCTACAGACCTTCGAAAACCGGGTGGCCAAAAATCACCGCCAGCGGCCGTTGTTTCCGCCCTGGCGCAAAGTCTCGATCAGCCGGTCGAGTTTTCCTTCGGTCCGCCGCTGCGCGTCGACCAGCGACTGCACCTGGGACCGCAAGGCCTGCATCTGGCCTCGAACCACGAGATCTCGCTTCACGGCCAGCCGAATCGCCCGCCGGAGCGCCGTTTCCGTTTTAACCTGGCTCGCGGCAAGCCGCTCCAGGCTGCCGTCGATCCTGTCGAACCGCGCTTCGCTCCTGGCGGAGTGCTCCAGCAGAAACTCAATGGTGCGCTCTACATTCACGGCTTACTCTTCGGCCTTGCCCACGACAGTGATCCCCAGCTCCACCGAGCCGGCCTTCACCGTCAGAACCTGCCGGCCGTGGGAGGCGTGCAGGCCGGGAAACTTGGCGCCGGACTCCGGGGCCATCAGGAACAGCACCTGCGGATGCGCCGTGCCGCTGGCCTTGCGGCTCATGGCAACCATGTCGTCGAAGACCGGCCGCGCCGCCGGGTCGGTGTCGGCCGCGGCAGGCACCAGCAAGAGGTGGTCGCGGCGGGGCGAAGCGCCGGCGTGGTCGCCGTCCTCCGGCTGCAGTCCGAAGCGCATGGTGTAGACGCCGGCCGCGATCGGCTGGCCGCGAAAGTCGGCGCCGCTCTTGGCGAAGCGGATTACGCCCATAAACCCATGCACCGCGAGCGATGTAAAGTCCGAGCCGCGCGGCTTCTCCGCGGAGTTGTCGGTGGGCATCGACTTCGCCAGCCATGCTTCCGCCAAGACTTCCCCGCCAGGGTCCTTGACCCGGTGGCCGCCGCCCTCGAGCGCGGACTTCATGGCCGCGGAAACCGTTTCGGCGGCGCACGGCCCCGCCGATTCGAGTGTGTACTGGGCGGCAGCGGGAAGCGCCAGCAGACACACCAGAACCGTCCGCAGTACGAGCATATGACCCTATTGTAACGTGAGCCTGGAGCCGGCTATTCCGACCCGACCTCGAAGGTCCCCAGGAACGCGCTGTTCTTGCCGGGGCTCGACCAGGTCGTGTTGAGACCCGCGCCGGAGAAGCGATTCTCCATGGTGAAGGCCGGCATGGCGTGGCTGACCTTGCTCAGCGGCGGGTAGTACACAAACGCGTTGTGGCAAACGGCGTCGCCGTCGCGCAGGCCGCGCGTCTCGATGCGGGCCAGGTTCCCGGCCGTCATGCTGGCCGTCCCGGCGTGGATGTTGCCGTTGAAGTCGAATGAAAACGGCGCGGCTTCGACGCGCGTCACAGTCTGCACCAGGTCGCCCGCCATCTGGCGAACGAACCCCTGCAGCGCGGCGCGCTGCTCCACCGTGGCTCGCTCATCGACGATCAACACCGCGCGCACCGGATACACGGTGCGAAACGGATCGCCGAGCGTGCCGCTGGCGCGAATCACCGCCGCCACGCCCAGGCCGTCGAGCGCGACGTTGTTCCAGGAGCCGCTCTCGATGCTCCAGGCCATCACGGCCAGGTCGCCGGCCAGGTTCAGCTCGGAGTTGGCGAAGCAGTGCGCCACGTAAACGTCGGCGTTGCGCGCTTCGATGTAGCTGCCGCGGATCCCGCCGGCCGTGGCCGTGGCCGCGACGAGCGAGAAAGCTGTCAGGGCTATCAGGACTTTTCGCATCGCTTACCTCCAGATCCTCATTGTACCACCGGCCCCGCCCGCCGCAAGGCCCCCAAAACGGCCCTAGACCGCCGCGTAACAGGACCGGAACATGTTACAGGTGTCCTGGTTGGCCACCTGACCGTCCGGTCCCAGGCAGTTCTGGGTCAGCACGCACCAGCAGATGTGCTCGCGTGACCCGGGCGCCTCGGGATCCCTATCGGCGTCGATCAGCATGCCCTTCCAGCGCAGATTCGAGCAACGCTCGGCGAGGGCTCGAGAGCCGGCGCTTTCCACAAAACTTCAGGCCTTTCCAGCAGCGGCCAGCAAGGCTCGTTTGACGGCCACCTTCGCCAGTTGAACCTTATAACGGTTCTGGCTCAAGGGCGTCGCGCCTGCCAGGGCGGCGTCCGCCGCCGCTTTGGCGGACGACTCGGTGATGGCTTTACCTGCCAGCGCCTTGGCCGCTTCAGCGGAGTTCCAGGGGGTCGGCGCCACGTGCCCCAGGACCACCCGGGCGCTGCCGACGTTCGTGCCCTTCATAGTCAGCGCAACGGAAGCCGTCACCAGCGGCCAGTCCAGCGCCAGCTTCTGACGGACCTCATAGGTGGCGTTCTTGGTCGCCGCGGCCGGCGGCACGATAATCTCGGCCACGATCTCGTTGGGCTTCAGGTCAATCTCGCGCGCCCGGGGATCGGTCGGCGCCAGGAAGAACTTCTCGAGATCCACCGTGCGGTTCCCGGACGCCGCCGCGATCATGACCTTGGCCCCCAGCGCAACCAGCGGAGGCCCCAGGCTCGAAGCGCTGACGAACTTTGCCGCGCCGCCGTTGCCCAGGATGGCGTGATAACGGTTCTCGCCGCCGGGGACCAGGTCGCGGCCCCCGCTATCGCGAGCGAGCAGCCCGAAGCCTTTTCGGAAGTACCAGCAGCGGGGCCGCTGGCAGAGGTCGCCGCCCACCGTGCCCATGGCGCGGATCTGGGGACTGGTCACGCCGCGCGCCGCTTGTATCACTGATGGATACTCCTTGCGGACGGCGGGGCTCGCCAGCAGCTCCTCGATCGTAACCATGGCGCCGATGTGCAGGCCGTCGGCGGCCGCCCGGATTCCCTTCAACTCCTTGATGGCGCTGAGGCTCACCAGGCGCTTCGGCGTGTGGACGTAGTCCTTCATCAGGCTGAGAAGGTCGGTGCCGCCGGCGAGAATGTCGGCTTCCCCCCACTGCGCGCCGAGCAGCCCAAAAGCTTCCTTCAGTGTTGCAGGTTTGGCGTACTCGAAGGCTTGCATTATCCCCTGCCTCCCTTCTCCAAAGCCGCGAGGACTTTGTCGGGTGTAAACGGAATGGTCTCGACGCGGACGCCGATGGCGTTGGTCACGGCGTTGGCGATCGCCGCCGGCGGCGAAATCGCCGGAGGCTCGCCCAAGCCAATGACGCCGCGCTGGTCGTAGATGTTCATCATGTGGACCACGATCTCGCCCACGTCGCCGATGCCGCTCAGCTTGTAGAACTCCATGTCGGCGTTGAGCATCGTCCCGGTCTGCTGGTCGAAGATGCGCTCTTCGTAAAGCGCCGAGCAGACGCCCATGATCACCGCTCCGAAAACCTGGCTTTCGGCGGTCTTCAGGTCGATCACCAGGCCGCAGTCCTGCACCACCACGGACTTCTTCATCGTGACGATGCCGGTCTCGGTATCTACCTCCACCTCAGACATCTGGACCCCGCCCACGCCCTGGTCGGCCAGGGTACCTTCGTCCTTCATGGGCTGGCGGCCGATTTCCGAAATGGTCTTCGTTCCGAGCTTGGCACAAGCCGCCTTCCAGGTAAGGCTCTTGGCCGGATCGCCTTCCACGACAATCCGCCCGTCGCGCGCGACCAGTTTGTCAGCCGTAGTTCCGAGGCTCGAGGCAACGGCCTCGAACAACTTGTCGAGGGCCTTCACCGAAGCCCGGCGGGTGGAGGAGGAGACGCCGCCGACGGTGGTCGATCCGCCGGAAGCGCCCGACGGCGGGTAGTTGCTGTCGCCGATTTGAACTTGCACGCCGCTGAGCGGCAGGCCGAGCGTTTCGGCCGCCACGATGGCGATCACGGTGCGCGTTCCAGAGCCCAGGTCCTGGCTGCCCAACTGAACCTGGACGCTGCCATCGGGATTGATGATGCAGCGGCAGTCGCTGTCGTGTGGCCGCCCGCCCCAGGTGTGGATCGACAAACCCACGCCCTGCTTGATGTGCCCCTTGCCGCCCTGACCCCGCGGATGCCACTTGGTCTTCCAGTCCATCAGTTCCGCGGCCTTGAGCAGCTCCGCGCGGTAGACATCGCCGCGGGCGCTCAGGCCGACGTTCTTCAGGAAGAAGTCGAGCGGATTCATGTTGAGCTTGTGCGCCAAATCCTCGAGCGCGCACATCGTCAACGCCGCGGCCTGCGGGTGATTCGGAGCCCGCCACGCTCGCCCCGGCCCGGTGTTGGTAGCGACGGAAATGTGCCTCGTGCGCTTGTTGGGAATCTCCGTGAACACATACGGGATCCCGGGGAACTGCCCACCGCCCGGTCCACCCGTCCCCCACGACTCCGACTGCCAGGCCACGACCGAGCCGTCCTTCTTGGCTGCGACCTTCACCTTGGCGTAGTCGGACGGGCGCATGCCCGCCGCCAGCAGCTCCTGATCTCGATCCAGCATCAGCTTGATCGGCTTGCCGGTCTGCTTCGACAGCCGGGCGCACTCGACTCCCCAAACATCCGGGGCGAATTTCGAGCCGAACCCGCCGCCCATGTAGTCGGTCAAGACCCGAATGCTCGCCGGCTTGACGTCCTTAAACGCCGGATCGTTCGCCAGCACCTTGGCCATGTCGCCGCCGATACGGCCCACGGCCTGGGTCGAGGCCCAGACGGTGCAATTCTCGCCGTTCCACTCCGCTACCTGGCCGTGCGCCTCCAGGCAGCAGTGCGTGATGGTGTTGATGCCGTAGTAGCCCTCGTGGGTCACCACGTCGGCCTGGCCAAAGGCTTGATCCGGGTTGCCGACCGTCGTTTCCTGTCCCGGCTTGCCCATGTTGCCGATCTTGCTGAGGTCTTCTTCCTTGACCAGGTGGGGCAGCACCTCGTACTTGATGTTGATCTTGCGAACGCCGTCGCCGGCGATCTCCTCGCTGTCGGCGACCACGATCGCGATCTCTACACCGTGGTAATTCAGCTCCGTGCCCGCTGCCTTCAGCACGCGAACGGCGCGTACGCCGGGCAGTTTCTCGGCCGCGCTGGTATCGATGGAACTAACGCGGGCGTGGCCATGGGGGCTGAACAGCATCTTGGCCACCAGCATGCCCGGACGGTTAACGTCATAGGCGTACTTGGCCGCGCCGCTGGCCTTGGCGGGGCCGTCCAACCGCGAGATCCGCTTGCCGATGAGGCTGCGCTTGCCGGCCACAGGCCAATCGTATTTGCTAGGCACGGGACCCTCCCTTCATCTGGCGGGCCGCGTCCAGCACCGCCTGCCGCATACCGATGTAAGTGCCGCACCGGCAGAGGTTGCCGCTCAACCCGCGCTCAATCTGCGGCAGGGTCGCAGCGGGGTTGCGGTCCAGAAAGGCCTTGGCGGCCATCACGAAGCCCGGCGTGCAGAAGCCGCATTGCTGGGCGTCGTGTTCGACGAAGGCCGACGACACCGGGTGCAGCTTCCCGGCCGGCGCCAGACCCTCGATCGTCTGGATCTCCTTGCCCTGTGCCTCGATCGCCAGCACCGTGCAAGAGTAAACCGCGCGGCCGCCCAGGATCACGGTGCAGGCCCCGCAGGTCGCCCGGTCGCACACCTTTTTCGCGCCGGTCAGATCCAGGTGATTGCGGAGGGCGTCGAGGAGCGTGACACGCGGCTCGATGTTAAGGTTGTGAACTTTTCCGTTGATCCGAAGCGCGATCGGAACCGGCCCCGGTCCCAGGGTGCGGCCGCCGGCCGCCGCCTGAGCCGCTTCCAGGCCGGACGGCAGGCTGGCTACCGCGCCGCCGCCGATCCCAACCCCCAGGAACGAGCGGCGCGAGAAGCCTTTGTCCGGCTTTCCCTTTCGGCCTTGGCTTTCAGTGGTTGTCTTCTTCACCAGGCACCTTCCTTTCCGGAAAGATCTGTTGATCGAAACCGGCGATACCGGTACTGCGGCAGGTTACCACTATACCAAAACTTTTCCTGTCAACAAGGAAAAAAGCAAGGAGGGGCGGCCGTTGCCGGGTCGCCCGTCAGTTCATTCTCTCGCGGAGGAACTCGTAGCGCTCGATGGTGGCCGCCACGCCGACCAGCGCGTCTTCCTGCTGCTCGATCCGGGTGACCTTCCCCTTACAGAGCAGCCGAACCGCGCCAGCCAGCGTGATCTCCTCCGGAAGAGTGATGACGAACTCGAGCAGGCTGCCGAGCTCGATCGATTCGCTGAGCACGAAGAAGACGCCGTTGGAGCTGACGTTGCGTGTCTCCCCGATCTTGTTGATCTCGCCCCGTGTGCCGCGAACCAGCGTCATCGGCATCGTGAGCTGAAAGCGCTGCGACCGGCGCTGTTCTTTGACGAAGTAAGCCTTCACCCGGTTCGGTCCGTAATGGTGTGCTCGGCGCTATGATTGTAACAACCGCGCTAAAAAAAGCAACAAAATAAATCTCACAAAAGAGTCCCCGTACTCCTCCCACGGAAAACTCCTAAACTGTTGGTACTGCAAGCCATCCCGGAACAGGGCTCAATCCTGCTTGGCGCCTTGGCGTCTTGGCGATTCAGGGTTTACATACCCCCCCACCAGCCGGCTCAACCCCGCTTCGCTGAAAGTTTCCTGGTTGGACGGCGTCTGGGTGAAGTCGTCGCGAATGTGGCCCGCCGCATCGATCAGAAAAACGTGAGGAATCGAGTAGCTGTAGTTCGGCGGCCGCGGCTTCAGATACGCCAGGGCGGTCGCGTGGGTCGGATCGAGCAGAATTGGGTAGCTGACCTTGTAGGTCTCGATGAACTTGGCCACCGTCGCCGCCGTGTCCGGGTAGGTGGCGATCGACAGCACGCCGATCCGTCCCTTGAACCGCCAGAGTAGGCTCTCCAGCGCCCCCGCAAAGTTCTGGCAGTGCGGGCAGGTCGTGGACATGAACTCGATCACCAGGAACTTGCCCTTGTAATCGGGCAGGCTGACGACGCGGCCCTTGGTGTCGGCCAGCCGGAACGACGGCGCTGGACGGTTCGACAGCTCGCCGGCCGCAAACAGCGCCGCCGGCAAGCAGGCCGCCAACCCCAGCCGATGCGCGAAACCGCTCATGTTCTTTTCATTATACTGGTTAGCAGCGGCCCGCTCTCATGATCGACCAGGCCACCATCGGCAAAGCCGTCGACCTGCTGCGCCAAGCCGCCCCGGGGGCGAAGATCATCCTGTTCGGCTCCTACGCGCGTGGCGAGGCCCGCCCCGACAGTGACCTGGACTTTCTGGTCGTCAAGTCGGAGGTGGCCAACCGCTGGCTGGAGATGGTCCGACTGCGAGACGTTCTCCGGCCGTTGCGCGTGCCGGCAGACGTCCTGGTCATCAGTCAGGAGCGCTTCGAGTATTGGAAGGACACTCCCGGAACCGTTTACTACGAGGCTGCCCGAGGGGGAAGGGTCTACCATGGAGTTGAGCCGGCGGGCTAAGGTACTGCTTAGGAAGGCCCGAGCAGACGAATACGCCGTCGCAAAGCTCCTTGCTGATCCGGCGTGTTCCGATGACGTAATCGGTTTTCATGCGCAGCAAGCGGTCGAAAAGATTGTGAAGGCGGTCTTGTCATCGGCCTCCGTTCCCTACCCATACACCCACGACCTTGTCGAGCTGATCGACCTGGCGCGAGACCACGGCCTAGCCTTTCCTCAGGAACTTGAAGACGTCCGCTTCTTGACGACATTTGCTGCGGAACTCCGCTGCGGCGACCCGGAGACGCTCGGGCAGCCGCTCGACCGCCAATGGGCCCTGGACTGCGTGCGCCGAACCAAAGCCTGGGCGGAAACCCTTCTCGGGCAGCACCCCGCCGAGCGGAGCCCGTGAGCAGCCACCGCGACCTCGAAGCCGAACTACGCCGACAGATCCGCGGCGAGGTCCGCTTCGACGCTTACTCGAAGGTCCTCTACTCCACCGACGCTTCCATCTACCAGATCGAGCCCATCGGCGTCGTCATCCCGCGCGACCGCGATGACGTGGCGGCCGCCGTGCGCCTGGCGGCCCGCCACGGCCTGCCGATCCTGCCGCGCGGCGGCGGCACCAGCCTCTCCGGTCAGACCGTCGGCCACGCCATCCACGTCGACTTCGCCAAATACATGCGCCGCGTGCTGGAGATCAATACCGAGGAGCAGTGGGTGCGCGTCGAGCCCGGCGTCGTGCAGGACGAGCTGAATAGCCGCCTCCGCCGTCACGGGTTCGGCTTCGGACCGGACACTTCCTCGTCGAACCGCGCCACGCTCGGCGGGATGATCGGCAATAACTCCGCCGGCTCACACTCCATCCTTTACGGCAAGACCATCGACCACACCCTGGAGCTCGACGTGGTGCTGTCGGACGGCTCGGAGACCCGCTTCGCGGCGGCGGCCCCGGAGCGGCTCGAGCAGCTCGCGCGCGGCGACCGTCTCGAGAACCGGCTGTACCGCGAGGCCCGCGCCCTCGGCGCCGCCTACTCGTCAGACATTCGCGAACGCTATCCCAAGATCATCCGCCGCGTCAGCGGCTACAACCTGGACGAGTTCGTTCCGGCCGGAGACGGCTGCTTCGGGGCCGGCCTGGCGACGCGGCCCGGGCCGTTCAATCTCGCGAAGATTGTCGTCGGCGCCGAGGGCACGCTGGCGGTGGCCACCGAGGCCAAGCTCAAGATCGTCCCGCTGCCGAAGCACAAGGCCCTCGAGGTTGTGCTGTTCGACGACCTGATCCACGCCGTAGAGGCCACCGGCGAGATGACCGCCACCGCGCCGGCGGCCACCGAGCTGATCGACCGCATGATCCTCGACCGCGCCCGCGCCACCCCGGAGTTCGCCGGGCGCCTCAGCTTCGTCGAGGGCAATCCGGGCGCCCTGCTGGTGGTCGAGTTCTTCGGGGACTCCGCCGCCGAGGTCCGCTCCAAGGTCGAGGAGCTCGACGCCCGCCTCAAGCGCCGGCGCATCGGCTACGGCCACCAGCCGGTCGTCGATCCGGCCGCGCAGCAGAATGTATGGAAAGTACGCAAGGATTCGCTCGGCTTGCTCATGGGCACGCCCGGCGACCGCAAGCCGCTCGCCTTCGTCGAGGACCCGGCGGTTCCGGTCGAGCGCCTCCCAGAGTTTTTGCGGCGCTTCCGCCAGATCCTGGCGGACCACCAGACCGAGGGCGGCTACTACGGCCACGCCTCTGTGGGGTGTCTCCACATCCGGCCGCTGATCGACCTCAAGCGGCAATCCGAAGTCGACAAGATGCGCAGCATCGCCGAGCAGGTGTTCCAGCTCGTGGTGGAGTGCGGCGGCTCGATGAGCGGCGAGCACGGCGACGGCCTGGCCCGCGGCCATTTCAACGCCCGTCTGTTCGGGCCGCGCGTCTACGAGGCGTTTCAGAAGCTCAAGGCGGCCTTCGATCCGCACAACATTCTGAATCCCGGCAAGGTGGTGAACGCGCCGGAGATGACGCGCGACCTGCGCTTCGGCGGGTCTTATCAGACGGTACAGATTCAGACGCGCCTCGATTTTTCGCGCCAAGGCGGATTCGCCCGCGCCGTCGAGATGTGCAACGGCGCGGGCATCTGCCGCAAGACCGAGGAAGGAACGATGTGCCCGTCGTTCCAGGCGACCCACGAGGAGGAGCACTCCACGCGCGGCCGCGCCAACGCCCTGCGCGCGGCGCTCTCGGGGCGGCTGCCGGCCGCCGAGCTCACTTCACCGCGCATGTACGACACGCTCGACCTGTGCCTGGAATGCAAAGGCTGCAAGCGGGAGTGCCCCTCCAACGTCGACCTGGCCAAGATCAAGTACGAGTTTCTGTCGCATTACTACCAGCGTCATGGCGTGCCGCTGCGGGCCCGCGTGTTCGCGAATATCGGCCGCCTCAACCGCTGGGGCAGCCGCCTGGCGCCGCTCGCCAACTTCCTGATGAGCCGCCGCTGGGTGAAGGAGCTGGCCGGAATCGACCCGCGCCGGGAGCTTCCCCCGCTGTCGCGACGAACGTTTCAACAGTGGTTTCTTGGACGCGGGAAGAGCGGCGGCGGCCGGCGCGGCCAGGTCGTCCTGCTCGACGATTGCTTCCTGAGCTCGAACTATCCCCAAGTCGGCATTGCTGCGACCGAGGTGCTCGAGAAAGCGGGCTTCGAAGTGCTGCTGGCCAAGAAGGACTGCTGCGGCCGGCCGATGATCTCCAAGGGCCTGCTCGAAGAAGCGCGCCGCGCGGCGCGCCGCAACGTCGAGGCCTTGGCGCCGCTGGTCGATCGCGGACTGCCGATCGTCGGCTGCGAGCCCAGTTGCCTGCTGACGCTGCGCGACGAGTACCTCGATCTACTCGACGGCGACGCCGTCCGGCGCGTCGCCGAACGCTCCTACCTGCTCGAAGAGTTCCTCTGCCTGCTCGAAGACTCCGGCCAGCTCGACCTGAAGTTCCGCGAGCGGCCGCAAACGCTCCTGCTGCACGGCCACTGTCACCAGAAGGCGCACATCGGAACCGCCTCGACGCTGCGCGCGCTCCGCTGGCCGCCCGGCCACGAGGCCGCGGAAATCAATTCCGGCTGCTGCGGCATGGCCGGCTCGTTCGGCTTCGAGAAGGAGCACTACGAGATCAGCCGCACGATCGCCGGCTTGCGCCTGATTCCCGCCATCGAGGCCGCCCCGCCCGACGCCGAGATCGTCATCACCGGCGTCAGTTGCCGCCAGCAGATCGCGCACTTCACCGCCCGCGCCCCGCGCCACGCCGTCGAGGTCTTACGCGACGCTCTGGTAAACTGATCCGGATTCCGGGCGAAGCCCGCCGAGCCGGGAGGAATCCCGCCCGACAACGCCACCAGCGTCCAGCAGGAGGACGGCCAGCGCGACGGTCAGCGGATCGCCCGGCTTGACTCCGAATAGCTGCGTTGATACATAGCGGCCCAGCAGGTAGGCCGCGGCGCTGGGCGCCTGCAGGAGGCCCCCGCCCGCCTCCTGGAAACGGCTCTAGACGCTTGCAATAGTACGCCGAGCGTACTACTCTATATAGGGAGTGATTCTCTCGTTCCGTTGCCGGGAAACCGACGCGCTCCAGCAGGGCTGCCGGAGCCGCCGGTTTCTGGCCATCGAAACAGCGGCTCGCACCCGGCTTGCTCGGCTCCATGCGGCCGCCAGCTTGAACGACCTGGCGCGAATTCCGGGCAATCGGCTGGAGGCTATGAGGGGTGATCGAGCCGGGCAGCACAGCATACGAATCAACGATCGCTGGCGCATCTGCTTCACTTGGCGAGACGGCCATGCCCACGACGTTGAGATCGTCGATTACCACCGAGGTTGATCTTATGGCTTCACCGCGAACGAAACTGCCCCCGATCCACCCGGGTCAGATTCTCAGAGAAGACTTGCAGGACGCCGGGATCAGTCTGAACCAGCTTGCTCGTGACCTCCGCGTTCCCATGAATCGCATCAGCGCCATCGTGAACGGCAGGCGGTCCATCACTGCCGACACGGCTTTGCGCCTGGCGCGCTACTTCAGCACATCGGCCCAGTATTGGATGAATCTCCAATTCGCCTACGACATCGAGGCCACGTCGCAGAAACTGGCGTCCCGCATCGAGCGGGATGTTCTCCCGCGCACCGCCGCGTAACGACTGGGTTCGCGTCCCAGACTGCCTTACTCATACCGTAAAGCCCGAATCGGATCGATGGCGCTCGCCCGCCGCGCCGGCAGGAATCCCGCCGACAGCGCCAGCAGCGCGACGGCCAGGGCGGCGGTCAGCGGATCGCCGGGCTGGACCCCGAATAGCTGCGTTGCTACATAGCGGCCCAGCAGATAGGCCGACGGCACTCCGATGGCCAGACCGGCGGCGAGCAGCACCAGCACTTCCTTCATCACCAGCCAGACCACCGCGCTCGGCCGCGCCCCGAGCGCCATGCGCACGCCGATCTCCTTGGTGCGCCGCGCCACGGCGAACGCCATCACGCCGTACAGGCCGACGGCGGCGAGCAGCGTGGCCAGCGCGCCGAACGCCGTCGACAGCGCCGCGATCAGCCGCTCCGTGCCCAGCGTTTCGTCGAGCTGCGCCTCGAGCCTCTTCATCTCGTAGATCGGCATCGCCGCATCGAGCTTCTTGCCCTCGTTGCGCAGCGCCGCAAACAAGGTCTTCGACTCGAGCCACGTCCGCACGTAGTAAACCGCCGCGCCGGGGAACGAGCTCTGGAACCGCGGCACAAAAACCTGCCGGCGCACACCTTCGCGGGGGCCTTCGTAAAGCGAATCTTCGACCATGCCGACGATTTCGATATCGAGCTTTGCGCTAGGCCCGCCGCCAAAGCCGACGTGCCGGCCGATGGGGCTCCGCTCACCGAAGAAGTGGCGCGCAAACTTGCGGTTGACGACGGCCACCGCAAAGCGGTTGCCAAAATCCCGATCGTCAAAGTCGCGCCCTTCGAGCAAAGGCACGCCCATGGTCTGGAAGTAGCCCGGCGAAAGGGCGTTCATGAACGCCGCCATGTCCTCGCCGTCCTTGGCCTGGTGGCCCTCGACCTGCATCCAGGAATCCCACTCAAAGCCGTGCAGCAGCGGTACGGCGGCGATCCCGGCGGATTTCACGCCCGGCGCCGCGCGAATGTTCTCCAGCAACTGCTTGTAGAACATCTTCCCGCGGTCGGGGCTGTAGCCGTTCAGCGCGGGGTCGATCTGAAAAGTCACCAGGTTTTCGACGTCGCGGAAGCCGGGGTCGGTCGCCTGGAGGTTGTGCAGGCTCCTCGCGAACAACCCGGCCCCCGCCAGCAGGAGAAAGGAGAGCGCCACCTGCGCGACGACCAGCGTCTTGCGAAGCTTCACCGAGCTGCCCGTTCCGGCTATCGCTCCGGCGGCGTCTTTCAGGGTGTTGAAAAGGTCGACCCTGGTGGTCTTGAGCGCCGGCGCCAGACCGAACAGCAGCGCGGTCGCCACCACCAGCGCGACGTTGAATCCGAGAATGCGCAGATCCGGCGCCGCCTCGAGCAGCAGCGGCGCGCCGTCCTGCGGCAGGAAGCTCAGCAGGCCGCGGATCGTCCAGACCGCAAGCAGGATTCCCAGCAGCCCGCCCGCGAAAGCCAGCAGCAGACTCTCGATCAGCAGTTGGCGCACCAGCTTCCCGCGCGAAGCGCCGATGGCCTGCCGAACGGCGATCTCCTTCTGACGCGCCACGGCCCGCGCGATCAGCAGATTCGCCACGTTGGCGCAGGCCATCACCAGCACCAGGCCGACCATCGCCATCAACACCTTCAGCGCCGTTTCGTACCGCCCCCGCAGTTCCGAGTAGCCGGTGGCCGCCGGATCCACGTGCAGGCTCATCTTGAGAAAACGGTCGCGCATGAATTGCGACGCCGTGTTGAACGCCGGCAGCGTCAACTCGTACCCCAGAATCTGCTGGAACAGCGGCTCGAGGGACGCCTTGGCCGACTCGCCCGTGTAGCCCGGCTTCATGCGCGCGAAGATCTGGATCCAGCGGCTGCGGCGGTTGCCGATGTCGTCCCAGCCCGGCGTCATCAGCGGCTTCATCTGGATGGGGACGCGAAGGTGCGGCGTGTTCGAGGGATCCAGGCCCTGGAACCCGGCGGCCGAAACGCCGGCGATGGTCATCGGGTATTCGTTGACGAGAATCTTTTCGCCGATCACCTTGGGGTCGGCGCCGAAGCGGTTGACCCAGTAGTGATGGCTCAGCACCACCGACGGATGGCCTTTGTATTCGCGATCGTCCTCGTCGGGCGAGAAGACGCGTCCGGCCGCCGGCCCCACCCCCAGCGCCTGGAAGAAGTTGCCCGAAACCAGCTCGGCGTTGACGCGCTCGGTCTGGCCCTGGAAGCTGACCGCCAGCGGCGTGTAGTATCGGCAGAATACATAGCTGAAGGCCTCGGCCTTCTGCTGGAAGTCCTGGTACATGGGGTAGGAGGCGGCCCGCGAGCCGCGGTTGTTGCCGAAGTGCGGCCCGCGCGTCCAGATCATGACGAGCTGTTGCGGGTCCTTCACGGGCAGCAGTCGCAGCACGAGTTGGTCGAGCAGCGTGAAGATGGCCGTGTTGGCGCCGATCCCGAGCGCCAGCGAGACGATCGCCACGATGGTAAACAGCGGGCTGCGCCGCAGCAGACGCAGCGCGAACTTCAGATCCGAGAGGAATCCGGTCATGGGCAGTTAGACGGCGGAGGCGGCCAAAAGTCTCCCTTTGAAAGTAGAACAAGGCGGGCCGCGGACGCCTTCCCGATCCGGAGTGCGTCCGCACCAGGTCCAGTTTGACAGTGAACTGGTGAACTGGTAACCTGGAGAACATGGCAGGAACGCGCCAGCAGCTCACGTTGGACTTGCGGGATCAGCCTCGGCTGCTGGACATGCTGCGGATTCTGGCAGCCATGCAAAAGACCACTCAAAAAGCGATCGTCGTCGAAGCGCTCACCGCCTACTTCTCGCAGCGGCAGGAGACGCTGGCTCTCTGGCAGGCGGCGGCCCGCACGTTCGCTGAATGGGAGAACGAGGAAGACCGCGTCTATGACGCCCTTTGACCTGGTGCTGCTACCGTTTCCGTTTGCGGACCTCCGGTCGACCAAGCAACGGCCTTGCCTGGTGCTGGCCTCCTTCCGGCCGGCCGGCTTGACGGATCACTACATAGTGGCCATGGTCACCAGCCGGCTCGATGGGTTTTCGTTTCCCGGCGATACACGGCTGGCCCGGTGGAGCGAAGCCGGTCTGCCTAAGCCGAGCCTGGTCCGAGTGGCCAAGGTGGTCACCGTCGAGCGTTCGCTCATTCGCAAGAAGCTGGGAACGGTCCAGGCAACGGATCGCGAAGCCGTGCGCCGCCAGTTCAGGCGGCTGTTCGCGCCGATCCTTTGACCGCAGCCAGTTTCGCGGCGGCCGCCCCCCATC
>Ga0247727_10005344_pt1 | contig 26185 bp, 22 predicted proteins | sample WisWelCaveWW1625_FD_202498 | JGI IMG/M metagenome (GOLD analysis project Ga0247727, IMG submission 202498) | Biofilm microbial communities from Wishing Well Cave, Virginia, United States - WW16-25 | ecosystem: Environmental > Aquatic > Deep subsurface > Groundwater > Cave microbial mat | place...
CTGCCGGTGGCGCAGGGCGCGCGGTTGGCCAACCACGAGATGAACATCATCGTGATCAGCGGCGACGGGGACGGGTACGGCATCGGGATGGGGCACTTCATGCATGCGATGCGCCGCAACATGCGGCTGGCGGTCGTGGTGCACAACAACCAGACCTACGGGCTTACGACGGGGCAGACCTCGCCGACCTCCGACTTCGGGTACAAGTCGAAGTCGACGCCGATGGGCAACACGGAGCACCCCGTGAACCCGATCGCGCTTGGGATCGTGGGGGGCGCAAGCTTCGTGGCGCGGGCGTTTGCGGGCGATGTGAAGCACATGAAGATGGTACTTGGCACGGCGTTCAAGCATAACGGGTTCGCGCTGATCGATGTCTACCAGCCTTGCGTGACCTTCAACAAGGTGAACACGTACGACTTCTTCAAAGAGAAAACCTACAAACTCGAGGACGAAAAGCACGACCCGAAGGACCGGGACGCGGCGCTGAAGCGCGCGATGGACCAGGAGCGCCTCGCGATCGGCGTGTTCCTCCAGGAGGCGCGCCCGACCTACGAGGGGATGCACCCGGCACTCGTGAAGGGGCCGCTCGTGAAGCACGACATCTCGAACATTGACCTCTCGAAGGCGATGGAAGAGTTCTACTGAAGGGAAGGAGCGGCCGGGCGATGCCGAAAGAACCCGCCAAAGCGGACCTCTATGGCGAGGGGCACGGGATCGATGTCGTCCGCGCGAACGACTACGTGAACAAGCTCGCCCGGGACGAGGACGACCAGCTCCTCGCGATCCGAAAATACTGCCGGCAGATGGACCTCCCCAACATCAACCCGGAGGAGGGGCGCGCCCTTGGCATGCTCATCCAAACGGCCGGGGCAAAGCGCGCGCTCGAAGTGGGGATGTGTTCGGGGTACAGCGCGATCTGGATGGCGCGCGCGCTGCCTGCCGACGGGAGCCTCGAGTGCATCGAAATGGACGCGGGGCTCATCCACGTGGCGCAAGACAATTTCCGGAAGGCGAACGTGGACAAGAAGATCAAGGTGCACCACGGCAAAGCGCTCGATGTGATGCCGACGCTGCCCGAAAAGGCGTATGACTTGATCTTCATCGACGCGGAAAAGAGCGAGTACTCCGATTACCTCCGCGAGGCCCTTCGGCTCTCGCACAAGGGGACGATCATCTGCGCCGACAACATGTTCTGGAAGGGCAAAGTGTTCAACGAGGAGGTCGACGACGACACCGAGGCGATCAAGTATTTCCAGAAGCAGATCTTCTCGAACCAGCGCCTCAAGTCGACGATCCTGCCGCTCTCGGACGGCGTGAGCTGGAGCATCGTGAGGTCATAGAGCGCCAGGCCAACGGCCAAAAAGCCATAACGGCCCCGCGCGATGCGTGCGCAGGCGGCCCATGCTCGCGGTTACCGACCTCCACCGAAAGCTCTTCATCGCGAACGAATGGGTCAGCTCGTCCGACGGAAAAGAAACCGAAATCAAGGACCCCTCCACGAACGAAGTCATCGCCCACGCCGCAGCCGCAACGCGGGACGACGCGCGCATGGCAATCGATGCCGCACAAGCCGCTTTCGACGGGCCCTGGAGCGCGCTTACGCCTTCGGAGCGCGGCAAGCTGCTTTGGAAGTGGGCTGAGGCGCTCACGGCAAAGCGCGACGTCATCTCGGAAACCGAAACGCGCAACCAGGGGAAAACGTTGAGAGAAGCGCGCGCGGACATCGCGTTCGCGATCCAGACGCTGGAATACTACGCGGGCCTCTCCGACAAGATCGAAGGCGCTACGATTCCCGTGCCCGGGCCCCGCCTCAACTACACGCTCCGCGAACCTCTCGGCGTCACCGTCCACATCGCCCCTTGGAATTACCCGTTCCAACTCGCAATGCGGAGCCTGGCGCCGGCCCTTGCCGCGGGCAACACCGCCGTTCTCAAGCCGGCGTCGCTCACGCCGCTCTCATCGCTCGCGATGGCCGAAGCGGCCCTCCAGGCAGGGTTGCCAGCGGGCGCGTTCAATGTGGTGACCGGCGGAGGCTCCACGGCGGGCGACGCCCTTCTCACACACCCGCGCACGGCCGCGATTGCGTTCACAGGCTCGGTCACCACGGGCCTCCAGGTCGCCACCGCGGCCGCGAGCAAGGTCGTCCCGGTAACCCTCGAGCTCGGCGGCAAGTCGCCGAACATCGTGTTCGACGATGCCGACCTTGCAGCCGCCGTTAAGGGCGTCATCTACGGCATCTTCCTGAACGCGGGCCAGATGTGCTGGGCGGGGTCGCGGCTCCTCGTGCACGAGCCGATCGCGAAGGCCTTTCTCGAGCAACTGAAGGCGGAGTCCGAGAAGCTAGCGCTCGGCCCGGGCCTCGACAAGGCGACTCGGATGGGCCCGCTCGTTTCAAAGGATCACAAGGCGACCGTGGAGGCGTTTGTTGAGAAGGGCAAGCAGGAGGCGAAGCTCCTCACCGGCGGCCAGGCCGTGATTGACCCGAAGTTGGCGAAGGGCAATTTCATGCAGCCCACAATCTTCACGGAGGTGCCGCGCGAGGCGATTATCGCGCGCGAGGAGATCTTCGGCCCCGTCCTTGCGGCGTTCACCTTCAAGGATGAGAAGGAGGCGCTCGAAATCGCCAACGACTCGCAGTTCGGCCTTTACTCGGGCGTTTGGACAAAAGGCCTCGGCCGCGCGCACCGGGTGGCCGCGAAGCTACAGGCTGGGATGGTCGCGGTGAACGAGTACCCGGTGACCTTCCCGCAAACGCCGTTCGGCGGCTACAAGATGTCGGGGGTGGGTCATGAGCAAGGGCAGGATGCGATTTACCATTACACGCGGCTCAAGAACGTTACCGTGCGGATCGACTGACCCGTCGCGCCCGGACGGCGAGTAAGGTTGCCATCGCCTTCCTTTGCCGCTCCAGCGTCGCGTTCCCTCGCACTCCGTACGCGAGGAGGATTTCGATCATTTCCATTGGGGTTGTGCTTACGATGAGGGCGGCCTCGTTGAGGGTGGCTTCTCCTTCCCGGTAGCGTCGGACGGCATACGTTTCGGCACCCATGGCCAAGAACTGGCGCACGGCGGTGGATTCGTCGAGCCGCTCGCGCCTGGCGCGTTCGCCGACCGCCAACAAAGTACCGCGCGGTATCGAAACCCTCACGATTGTTCCGGCTTCTCGCTTCACGGCTTGCGAGTTGCATCGCGCTACAAACGTTTTTCCCCGCCGCGAGAAGGAGCCATCGAAGCGCTAGCTTACCTTCATCTGACCGGGCACGATAAGGTGTGCTGGGCCGATCGTGGTGGGACGCCAGGTTGCCAACGGACGGGCGAACCAGCTCCTGCGTGTTGACTTGACTACGGGCACGGCCAGGCCAGAGCCCATTCCAGAGGAGATCACCGAACGATGGCTCGGCGCCAAAGGAATCGGCGCGTACTACCTCGCCAGGGAATTGGAAGCCGGCATCGACCCGCTCTCCAACGAGAACAAGCTGATTTTCAGCACCGGCCCGTACCAGGGGACCGGGATTTCCAGCGCCGGCCGCATGGCGGTCATCACCAAGTCACCCCTCACGGGCATCTTCCTGGATTCGTACATCGGCGGCGACATCGGCCACGCGGTCAAGAAAGCGGGGTACGACCTCATGATCTTCGAGGGGGCGGCCGAACGCCCCGCGATCGTCGAGGTGCGCAACGAGGCGGTCGAGATCAAGGACGCCTCGCACCTCTGGGGCAAGACGACGCACGAGACTGAGCGTGAACTCAAGAAGACGGCCGGGCCCAAGGCCGAGGTCGTATCGGTCGGCCCGGGCGGCGAGAACCTCGTTCGCTTCGCGTCCCCAATCACGCGGTTCCGGCGCGCGGCCGGCCGCGGAGGAGCCGGGGCGGTCATGGGCTCCAAGAAACTCAAGGCAGTGGTCGTGGAGGGCACATTGCCGCTTGCGCCCCACGCCCCCGACACCCTGAAGAAGGACACGGTCGGCGCGATCAAATCCGTGAACGAGGACCGCAAGAAGGGCGACACATTCCTGGTCTACGGCACCTCGCAGGCGCCGACTTTCGCAGCGAGCGTCGACCGCCTGCCGACGCGAAACTACCAGGCTGGCGACTTCGACCTCGCCGGCGAAGTCCACGGCGAGAAATTCCACGCTGAGTTCCATATGGAGGGGTCGGCCTGCTGCGGCCCCTGCGTAATCGCCTGCGAGGGGCGCACGGCCGGCGCCGCTCGGGGAGATGTCCGCTCGGAGCGGCCGGAGTACGAGACGATCGCGCTGCTCGGCTCCAACCTCGGAATCGCCGACCGCGCGGCGATCATGGACGCGAACGACCGCTGCAACGCGCTCGGGCTGGACACCATCTCCACCGGCGGCGCGATCGGCTTCGCGATCGAGTGCTCGCAGCGCGGCCTCATCCAACACAAGTACGCGTTCGGCGACCGCCGCGTCCCTGACGAGCTTATCGAGGCCATCGCGCACCGCAAGGGGATCGGCGACACGCTTGCCGAGGGGGTGCGGAGGGCGGCGGAGATCCTGGGGGGCGAGTCCTACAAGTGGGCCGTTCACGGCAAAGGGCTCGAGATCCCGGCGTGGGACCCGCGGGGGAAGCTCGGCTCGGGGCTCGCGTACATGACCGGCGACATCGGGGGCTCGCACATGCGCGATGAGTACGTTTCGAAAAAGACGCCCCTCGAGTCCGCCCTGCCGGTCGTCCCCGAACTTGTCCGCAGCCAGGACTGGCTGGCGGTTCGCGATTCGCTCATCCTCTGCGCGTTTGCAACCGACTACACGGGCGAGGACCGGATGGTGGACCTTTACAACGCCATCACCGGTTTCGGGCGCACCAAGGATGAGCTCATCGCCCGCGGCCACGCGATATGGAACCTCACGCGCGCGTTCAACGCGCGGGAGGGGGTGAGCCGGAAAGACGATTCGCTGTCGTGGCGTCACCTGAATGACCCCCTGCCGTCGGGCCGCGCGAAGGGCGCAGTGTCGTTCGTGACCGATGCGGACCGGCAAGCGTGCCTCGACAAGTACTACGAGATGCGCGGGTGGGACGAGGACGGGCTGCCAACGGCCGAGACCTTGAGGCGCTCGGGCGTGCCGATTTCCGCATGAGCCCGCGAGAGCCGCCCTAGCGCAGCAGTCCCTTCACGCCGCAGTGCGGGCACTCGACCTGGACGGGCCGGCGCTTCGCCCACTCAAACGTCTCCTTGCACTTGGGGCACCGGACCTTGGCCTGCGGCTCGGGCGCCGGGGCGGGCGGAATTTTCGACGGCTCGATGAGATGGCCCGCCTCCGCCAGGTGGTACTGCGGCGGCGGTCCCCTTATCCAGGCCGGGCGCGCGGCCGTCGGCGTGAGTTCGTAGTGCTCCCGGAACTCGGGCGGCGGCCCCTGCGGCGTGTGGATGAGGAGCGGCCCCGTGGCCTCGCGCGGCGGTCGGGGAGGGTGTGGCCGCGCCGCCGGCTCCGTGGTGGACAACGCCTTCGTCCTCCATCCTCCTCCGGTGATCCGGGGGGATGAAATTTTGCCACATACTCTCCCTTCCAGCGGTCCCCAGGCCGTCGGGCGGCCCCCGCCGGGAAGGATTAAATTGCGACCCAAGGTTTCCGTCCAGGAACGCGGGGAAACACGACGTGAGCGAACTGCCTGCCACCTACGAGGGGTGTGTCGACGAGATCATGCGTATCCGCCAAGAACTCAACCGCGCCCAGATGGATGTCATCACAAGCAAGATCAAGCCCGCGGACTACAAGGCCTTCGAGATGAAGAAGGTCGACCGCATCCACGAGCTGGAGGCCCAGATCGCGAAGCTCCAGGGCATGATGTAGGCCGGGCCCGCGGGTACGGAATCTGAACCCTTATTCAGCTTCCGGCGATCCCCGGGGCTGGAGACCGGGCACATGCGTCCCTTCCGCCGCACCGCATTGATCCTCGCGGGGCTCGTGATCACCCTTGGGGCGGCCGCAGCCTCGCTCGCGGGGCCCGCCGCCGCAGACACTCAGGTGCCGGCCGGCGCCCTGGCGGCCGATGCGACCTGGACGGCCAGCGGCTCGCCGTATGTCCTCGCGGGAAACCTCACGGTGCCGGCGGGGGTGACGCTCACCCTGGACGCCGGCACGCAGGTCAAGTTCCCCTCCGGCGGGCACTTCGTGGTCGAGGGCGACCTGCACGCGTGGGGCACCGCCGCTTCGGGAGTGCTGTTCGGCCCCGACCTCTCCGATTGGGCGGGGATGATCGTGAGGCAGGACGGAAACGCGACCGTGTTGAACGCCACGTTCCTTGCGCCCGACCGGGGACTCACGGTCCAAACGACCGGGACCGTTTTCCTCGCGGACACCTCGTTTAGGACGGTGCTTGGCGATGCCGTAGCGGTGACGGGCGGCGCCGCCTCCGTGACGCTGCAGAATGTGAACGTGCTTGGAGCCACGCGGGCCCTTGTGGCCGGAAACGGCGCTGTGAACATCGCCGCGTCGCGCTTCACCGTGAGCGCGAGCGTGTTTTGCGTGGAGGTGAGCAGCGCGTCGTTCCTCAGCCTGCGCAATTTCTCGCTTGCCGGGTGCGGGTCGGCCGCCGTGAACATCTCGCTCTCGTCCGACATTCTGCTCGAGGGCGGCAACATCTCCGAGTGGACGGGATACGCCGTGGCCGCCGTTTCCGCCGCGCGCGTGAACATTTCGGGGAATTCGTTTTACACGTCCATTCCAAGCGTGTGCCTCAACCTGGTGGGGCTGTCGGATTCGGTCGTCGCCAACAACGACCTCGCCATGATTGCGCTGCCGGGGGGCGCGGTGTTGCCCGTCCCGCCGGTCGCGATTGACCTTGCGGTGCCCCTCGGGGCCAACCGCATCGAATCGAATTCGATCCGCACCTTCAACCTCGGCATCCGGGTGTCGAACGCAATCTTCCCCCAGCGGATTGCGATGAACCGAATTGCTGCCGGCGGCGACACGGGCATCGAAATCGTCGACAGCCCCAACCAAACGATCGAGGGCAACACGATTACGGGGCGCAACTACTCGTTCGCCGTGAACGTGACCTCGGCGGCGACTCCGTGGTACTTCCGCCAGTACCTCGACCTGAACAACACGGCCGACGGGCGGCCGATCCTCTACCTGCTCGACGTTTCGGGAGGCACGCTTGACCTCACGAGCGGCCCCGCGGTCGTGGCGCTCGTCGACTCGGCGAACGTGACGGTGGTGGGCGCCAACCTCACCAAAGGCATGCCGTCGCTGCTGGTTGCCAATTCGCGCGACATTGTCGTGCGGGACTCAACGATTCAGTCCAACGTGACCGGCGTCGATGTTTTCCGCTCGGTCCGGGTCCTGCTCGACAACCTCACGGTGAACGGTGGCCTGAATTGCGTGCGGTTCTGGGCCGGTGCGGACAACCGCGCGTCCCGGCTGAACACCAGCATCTGCCTACAGGCCGTGCTCACGCAAGGCGCGGAGACGCGCCTCATCGTCGAGAACATCAGCATCAACGGCTCTTCGCGAATCTCGTTTTTTGAAGGGTCGGGCCTCACCCTGCGCGACGCCCGCGTCACTTCGGCGGAGGACATTGCGTTCTCGAACGGCGCCACATGGATCGGCCGCGGCGGGCAAAGCGTTGTCCAGTGGGGGCGCCCCGACGGGTTCCTCGTGCACAACGTGACGATCGAAGGCGCGAGGGACGCCATCGTTCTCTACGGGCTTTCCAATGCGACGTTTCGTGAGGTGCACGTCGCGCAGTCGGTGCGGGCCCTCAGCGTGCGCAGCGTCAGCCAGCTTCTCGTCGAGTCCTCGGATCTCACCGGCTCGCTCTACGGCGTCGAGGCCAACAACCTCACGGACTCCGCGTTCAGGGGCACGACCGTGGCGGGGGCGGCGCTGCGCGGCATCTCCTGCCATGACTGCGTGAACGTCTCGTTCCTCGGGAACACCTTCGCCGCGAACTCGGTGGCGCTCGGTTTCCTGCGCGGGAGCGGCTGCCTCGTCACGCAGAACTTCTTCTTTTTCAACACGCTCCACGCGACCGCGGACTCTTCCGTCCACGACTTTGACAACGGCTCCGTCGGCAACCTGTGGGACGACTACACCGGAATCGACGCGGACGGCAACGGGATCGGCGACACTCCCTACCTCATCGCGACGGGGGTCGACCAGGACCGCTACCCCATCGCCCGGTTCCCGGACGACATCGGCCCGGTGGCAAATGCCGGCCCCGACATCGTTGCATTCGAGGACGCGCCGGTGCTGTTGAACGGCTACCTTTCTACGGACGACGTCGGGGTGCGCGTGCACCTGTGGAGCTTTGTCGACGGCGGAGCGAACATCACGGTTTCCGGCATCTCGACGCGGTACATCTTCAGGACCCCCGGAGTGTACGCGGTCACGCTGACGGTGATTGATTGGGGCGCAAACCGGGCGACGGACACGGTGAAGGTCACGATCCTCGACCGCACGCGCCCGCACGCGGACGCGGGGGGCGACCGAACGGTGGACGAGGATGCGCCCGCACCGCTCGACGCAACGCCCACGACGGACAACGACCCGCGCTTCCCGGAGGGCGCCGCGTTCACTTGGTGGGTGGAAGACACGAACGGCACGTTTGTGCTAGTGGGGCAAGTCACCAGCTGGACGTTCGGCACGCCCGGCAATTTCACCGTTCGCCTTACCGTCGACGACGCGGCCGGGTTCAGCGATTCGACCACGTTCTCCGTAACGGTACGCGACCGCACGCCGCCGGTCGTGCCGCCCCTTGAGGAGCCGCCAGCGGTGGAGGACTTCCCGTTCCGGGTGTACGGGTCGTCACCTACCGACAACGACCCGTTGTGGCCGAAGGGAATGACGGAATGGTTCGAGCTTTGGCGCGCGGGGACGCTCGTTGGCGCCGCGAATTCGAGCCCCGCTGTGTTCAATGTGTCCGAACCCGGCCCCTATACGGTCACGTACTTCGTGCGCGACGCCGCGGGCAATGTAGGGGCGTCGAGCCTCACGTTCCTTGTCGGCGACCGCACGCCCCCCGATGTGAGCCTGTACGCGGACCGAAGCGCGGAGGCCGGCGTCCCCGTGTCCTTCGACCTCACGTTTGCGTCCGACAACAGCCCCCTGTTTCCAGCCGGCGCGGAGGCGACGTGGACGTTTCAGCTTCCCGGGGAGCTTGTGAGGCTCGTGGGCCCGGCCGTCGAATACGCGTTTCCCATGATTGGCGACTTTACGGGGGCGCTGCACCTGCGCGACGCAGGGGGGAACCTCGCCGAAGTCTCTTTCGTGGTCCGCGTCCGCGACACAACGCCGCCGACCATCACGGTGTCGGGGCCGACCTCCATCGAAGCCGGAGATGAGGCCCTGTTTGTGTCGACCGTCGGTGACTTCTCCGGGACTGCCGAGGTCACCTGGCATGTTTCGGGGCTTGCGACGCCGCGCCACGGCGCCGTCCTGACGTACCGATTCTTCACGCCGGGTTCCTACGAGGTGATGGCCGTCGTGGAAGACATGCTCGGGCACCGCGCGAGCGCCAGCATCTCGCTTTTCGTGGTGGACACCTCCCCCCCGACCATGGTGATCGAGTCCGTCCCGCTGATCCGCGGGGGGTCGGTAAATATCTCGGCCGGCGCCTCGTTCCAAGCCACTTTTCTGGGGTCCGACACCTCCGGCCTTGCGGGCGTGGAGTGGGGCTGGGGCGACGGGAACGTCTCGACCGGGACCACCGCGTCGCATGCCTTCGTCGAGCCTGGAAACTACACGGTTCTGGTGAGGGCGTCCGACGCATTTGGGAACTCGAATTCGACGACCTTTGTCGTCCAAGTCACGGCGTCGCCCGCAGGGCCTCCCCCCTCCGGCGGCAATGAGTCCGACCAGGTGCCAACCCCGGCCCAATTCCCGGCCTTTGGACTCGTTGCATTCGTCGCCGCGGCGGCAGCCGGCGGCAGCCTGCTCGGATTCCGCCTTGGGCGGGGCCGCAAACGCGGCCAAGACAAGCCGCCCTAACGGGCCTTGGGGGCCGCCTTCTTGGAGCGCTTGGTAGCTCCCGTCTTCCGCGGTCCCTTCGGGGCCTCTTCCCCGGCTTTTCCAAACGACTCGAGTGGGCGCTCCTTCCGGACCGCCACCGTCGGGGCGACGCCGAGGACCTCCTCGAAGCCGATTGCGGCGAGCTTCTCGGCCGCGCGGATATCGTCGTCGGTGTCAAGGGGGACAAGCACCCACCCCTCGCGGTGCGCGCCTTGGTGGAGGCGCTCGCGGAGGCCCGGTCCGCCCTCGGCAAGCGACCCCGGGCGAGGGCCCTGGACATCCACAAGCGCCTTGCCGTGTTCGACGAGGATTGCGGCGAATTCATGGCCCCGCGCGAAGAAGTACCGTCGGTTGTCCTCTTCCTTCGAGGTCGTCTCCGCAAGCGAGAGGAGGCGCTCCGTCAGCGCCTCGATCCGCCCCCGCGCCGCCGGGTCGGAAAGCTGCGGCTCGAACTCCTCGTCCTTGTCGGAGGGGCGCTTCATGCACGCCAAAAGTGCCGGGGGTCAAGATAAAGCAGTCGCCGCTAGTGCCTGGATCGCTTCAACGAGAACCGCGCCGCCGCGAAAAACAGGACGCCAAACAGTGCGAGGGCTGCAAGGTAGGGGCCCACCCGTTCGATCCCCCACCCGCGGATCATGACGGAACGCAGCCCCTCGACTTCGTAGGTGGTCGGAAGCGCCCACGAGAGGGGCCGCAGCCATGCGGGGATGGCTTCGACCGGCCAGAAAATCCCAGAAAGCAGGAACACGGGCATGATGAGGAAGGGGAGGAACTGGATGGCCTGCGCCTCCGTGCGCGCGGCGGCCGACAGGAGGATCCCGAGCCCCTGGGACGCGATAGCGAGGAGCGCGATGAAGAGAAACGCGAGCAGGAGCGACCCCACGATCACGATTCCAAAGGCCACGACCGCGACGGTGACGAGCACAGCCGCCTGGAGCACGGCGACGAGCGAGTAGGCAAGCGAGTAGCCGAGCACCATCTCGCCCTCTGTGAGCGGCGAGGCGCCGAGGCGGTCGAGCGTGCCCGAGACGCGCTCCTGGACAAACCCGGTGATCGTAAGGAGGTTGGTGAGGAGGAACACGGCGAAGGTCATCACCCCCGGAATGAGGAAGTCGGCGAAATTTGCCCCTTCGCCGTAGACGGGGCGGCTGTCGTCGAGGCGGACGGGGGCCGGACGCCCGAATTCCTCGATGGCGGAAAGGAGGGCTTCAACGACATTCCGCTGGAGGTCTCCCGCGACGTTCACATTGCTCCGGTCGAGGCGAAGCTCGATGGATGTGTTGCCCTCGTAACTCGAATCCGCGATGGAGCGGAACGCGTCGCGCGTGAAGAACGCCGGAATGATGAGGGCTGCGCGCGCCTCCCCCCGCTCGACCATCGCGGCGGCCGTTTCGTTGGTGTCCTGCGCGGGGTCGAGCGTGATGACCCGCATGAGGCGGGTGTCGAGGTGCGCGACGATCGAGGCGCCCATGTCGCGGGTCGTGCCGTTCGGGAGCGTGAAGGGGGTGTCGAGGTTGAGGACGGCGACCGGCACATCGGTCACATCGCCCGAGAACGCCACGCCGAAGACGAACATCGCCATGATCGGAGCGAACACGATGAGGCCGACGGAGCGCCGGTCATGGCGGATTCCGCGGAGCACGCGGCGCGAGACGGCCAAAGTCCGGCGGGCGTTCATCCGGGCGCCCCCGCGGCTCGGCGCACGTACGAAAGGAACGCGTCCTCGAGCGAGGAGGTGTGTGTGGCGCGCAAGAGCTCGTCAGGAGGCCCTTCGGCGACGAGCTTGCCCGCGCGCACGAACCCGACACGGTCGCAGCGGCGCGCCTCGTCGATGTAGTGGGTCGTGATGAGGATGGACTTGCCCTGCGCCTTGAGTTCGGCGAAGTGCGCCCAGAACGAAGCGCGCAGCTCCGGGTCGATCCCCACAGTGGGCTCGTCGAGGACGAGCAGGTCGGGGTCGTGGACCATGGCGGCGGCAATCGACGTGCGCCGCACCATTCCGCCGGAAAGGTTTCGCACGATCTCGCCCTCGCGGTCTTGGAGGTTCGCGAACTCCAGCACGTGCGCGAAGCGCTCCTCCCAGCGGCCCCGCGCCAGCCCGAAGATGTCGGCGAAGAGTTCGAGGTTCTCGCGGACGGTGAGGTCGCGGTAGAGGGCGGGCTCCTGGGGAACGAAGCCGACGCGGTGGATGACCGAGCGCGGCGGCGCGTCGGCGCCGAAAACCCGCGCGACGCCCTTGTCCAAGCGCGTGAGGCCGAGTGCCACCCGGATGGCGGTCGTCTTGCCCGAACCGTTTGGGCCGAGGAAGCCGTACATTTCGCCAGGGTCGACGCGAAGCGTGAGGCCGTCGAGCGCCTTCAGGGCTCCGAAGGATTTCTCCACGCCCTCGAGGAGAAACGCAGGGGCAGTTGCTTCGTCCGAGGCAACCACCTTCGGCTCCCGAAGCGCCCCCCGCTACTTGACCCTCACTCACGAGGCATTTCGGCCGCGGCCTCGCGTTCGCGAAGGCCGGAGCGGTGGACGAGCAGCGAGGCGGCAAGGACGAGGGCGCCGCCGACCGCTTGAAGGGGGCCGAGAGCAGAGCCGAGCACGGCCCAGGCAAGCACGACCGTCATGAGCGGTTCAAGGGTGCCAATGACCCCGGCGCGCGATGCCCCGATGATCTTGAGGCCCTTCAGGAACAGGAGGATCGGCAGGAGCGTGGCGACGACGGCGAGCGCAACCGCGTACCCGACCGAATCGAGCCGCACCGCGAGGGGCAACCCGCCGAACACCGCCGCCGAAACCGCGAAGGCCGCCGCGGCCCCGAGGAACACGTGGGCCGCGACTGCCTCCGAAGGCAAGTGCGCCGCGGCCTTCCGCGCCGCGACCACATAGGTCGCGTACCCAAAGGCTGCCGCGAGGATCAGGAGCACGGCGAGGAAATCGACGGAGGTGAAGCCGAGTCCCGTCGTGAGGGCCGTCCCAAACACACCGAGACCCAGGGCGGCCGCCACCGGCTTCGTCAGCTTCTCGGAAAGGAACAGCGCTGCGAAGAGGGCGACCCAGAGCGGGAACGTGTTGAAGAGGATCCCGGTGACGGCCGCGTCGACGGTGCGGAACCCCCAGAAGTACACGTAGCTCTGGGTGGCGTAGAGCGCCCCCAGCCCGAGACCGAGCGCGCGGTCGCGCCGCGAAAGCTTCAACAGGTCTGGACGAAGCACGAAAAGCGCAGCCCACATCGCGGCCGCGGCAATGCCGTAGCGCAGCACGAGCAGGGGGAGTGGCTCGATCCCTGTCGCGTACGCGAGCTTCCCGAGGATCACGAGTGTGCCATAGAGCACGCCGGCGGCCGCCACGTAGAGCACGCCGCGCGTGAACCGGTCGGGGCGGAGGTCACCTCCGTCGAGGGGCGGCGCCATGGCTTACGCGCGGTAGGTGCGGCGAGGACTTGAGGCCTCGCGGCAAGCGGCGGTCAGAAGCCCTGCCACTCGCTCTTGAGGGTGTTGAACCTCTCTTCAGTCCCGCACCGCTTGCACGCGCGCGCGCCGCCTTCGGCGTAGTCCCACTTGTGGCTGAACAGCCTGGAGCAACTCATGTTCGTGAGCGGGAAACCTGGGAGGCCAACTTAATGGTTCCCTTCTGTGATATCGAAAAGTGATCGGGGTTTGACCGCCATCCTTGCCGCCCAGCCGCCTCACGAACTCCCCCAAAAAAACGGCCCCTGGGGCCGCCTCAAGGTGGCCTCCTGAAGGGCGCGGCAGGGCGAAAACACAGCCCCATCAAGCGAACGAGCTGCGCTTTGGCATCAGCGGCGCCGAGGGACGGGCCTTGGCGGGCGCGCTGCAGCGGGCGGGCCGCGGGGGGGTCCTGGCCGAGGCGCCCCCGGCCGCGGCATCCCGGGGCGCGGCATCCCGGGGCGCGGGGCTGGCCCCGACGGCGTCCGGGCGCGCGGCCCGGGCGCGCCGCGCAGACCCGGCAGCGCGCCGCTCCGCGAGCCCCATTCGAGCTTCAACTGCGAAATCTTAGTGTACGACGTCTGCGCAGCCGCCCTGCGGCGCTTCGGGAGGAAGGAACCGAACACAAAGAGCACGGAGCCCCCCAAGGCCGCTACGCCTCCCGCTGCCCCGAGGAGGAGGAACGTGTTGTCGCCGAGGGGATCCCCGCCCGGCCCGCCCCCGCCCGGCCCGCCCCCGCCTGCAGGCGGCGGCACGAACACCGAAAACGTCAGCGCGTTCTCGCTCGAACGGCTCTCGTTCTGGTCGTCCTTGAAGGTGGCTCCCACGGTGATGCGTCGGGTAACGTTGGTCGTGTTCCCTCCGGGCGTGATCGTAACGGTCGCGGTCACATCACCGCCGGGCTCGATGATGTAGAGCGGCCGGTCGGGCGACATCGTCCAGTTCGCAGGCATCGTTGAGGTGTTTCGCAGCGAAACGTTCGCGACCTTCTCGCTGTCGCTGTGGATCGTCAGCGTGAACCGCGCCGGGTCTTCCGGGGTCGCGTTCGTGGAGGTTGAGTTCGCCGAGATGACGATCGAGTAAAACGTGATCCCTCCGGAGAAGGTAAACGAGCGCCCTGGTGTAAGGTGGGAGACCATCGTGTCTTCGGTAATCGCGTCGCCTGTGTTGCGCTGCGAGGCCGACTGGACGCGCCCCCAGATTCCCTCAAGGATGTCGCCGCGCGCGGGGTCACCGATGGAGATCTTGTCGACGGCAAACGAGATGATCGCGTCGTTTACGAGATAACGCCCCACGGGCGTGCCGATCGCCGTCTCGTTCATCACGGTCCCGCCCGCGCCGTAGGTGACCGCGAACAGATCGTACTGGGCAAGCGCCGCAAGGGGACCATGCATCGGGATCGTGGCGCGTGCGGAGTAGGACTGGAGACCCTGGGGGGTGACCACATCGAAGAAGAACTCGTAGTACACGACTGGCAGGTTTTGCCAGTCCTGGTAGGGGGTGAACGGCTCGAGCGAGGAGGCCTGGAGGTTGAGTTCGATGTTCGTTTCCGTTTCGTTGCCGATCCACCCCGACACGAGGTCGCGCGCGGTGCGCCCGGACACCGAATCGCCGGCCGGGTCTTCCATGTCGGGGTCCCCGGCATCGCCCGCGCTGGCGGGTGAAGAGAGGATGAGGGGAGCAAGACCGACGGACGCGATTAGGAGGAGTGCCAGCATCGCTTTGGCACGCGCCATAGGAACAGCCTTCCACCCGACTTGAGGCTACTTAACGCTTTCCCATTTGAAAGCCAAGCGGCCTTCAGCGCGTGACGCCGTGGCGGCGGCGCATGTCGTCCTCGTTCTGGGAGAGGCGCCCCATGAGGACCGCAACGAGCCCGTCGAGGTACACGAGAGAGGCCTCTTCGAACACCGTGCCGAGGGGTGCGAGTTTCGCCGCCTCGACGCCCGTGGGTACGGGGAGGAGGACGACTTCGGAGCCCGTGTGGGCAAGCGCCGAATCCGCGCGGGCCGTGAGCGCAACCACCGGCGCGCCGCCCGCGCGGGCGAGGTTCGCATAGTCCACGGAGGAGGGAGTTTCGCCCGTCCCCGAGATGATGACAGCGCAGTCGCCCACCCCCGGCGGCGTCGTAGGGTCGATCGACATCCGGACGATCGGCATTCCAAGGTGCTTCAGCCGCATGGTGAAACACCGCGCGATGAACCCCGACCGGCCAGCGCCGTACACGAAGATCCGCTTGGACGAAAGGATCCTCTCGACCACCCGCGCGGTGGTTTGGGGGTCGACACCCTCGACCGCGCGGCGCACCTGGTCGAGGAGGAATGCGTGCACGCGACGCGCGTCCGTCGAGAGCGCCCCCTGCGGTTAGTGCGCGAGGACCGCCTTCCCGCGGGTGAGCTTCATTTGCTGGCGCAGCGACAGGCGCTCGTAAATGACTTTCATGTACATCGCGTCGTGCTCCATGAGGGGCGAGGACGAGATGACCGTGACATCGAAGTTGTTCTCGAGCATGCACTCCGCGAGCGGCTCGAAGCGCAGGTCTCCCTTCTTGATCGGCGTGTAGCGGCGCTCGTTTCCGCCCTCGTGCTGGACGCCCGAGAACTGGGTGTAGAAGGAGTCCGTCTTGGTGATCTCCTTGGTGCGGTCGAACACGTCCTGGAATTCCTCCTGCCGCTTGAGGAGCCCCTTCTCGCGCGCGTGGATGTGCGCGAAGTTGAGCACCGGCTGGCAGCGCTTAACCTTGTCGCAGACCTGGAGCACCTCGTCAAGCTGGCCGAACACCATTTGCTTCCCCGACGTCTCGAGGCCGAGCTTCGCGCGGATCTTGCGCGCGCTGTAGGCCGCTTCGATCTCCTTGAGCTTCCCGAGCACGCTTTTCATGGCTTCGGTCCGCTCCGGCTGGTGGTAGAGGCCGAGGTGGGTGACGAGCATCTTCGCGCCGAGCGCGTCGGCGACGACCCCGCCGTAGATGACCGCGTCCATCGAGCGCGTGGCGACATAGTCGCCGCCGAGCAGGTCCATGTAATAGGGCGCGTGGATCGTCAGAAATACGTCAAGGTTGCGTGCAAGCGCCCCGGTGTCCGCGAGGTCCGTGTAGTCGGCGCCGACGGACGTGTGGAGCACGCGCAGCATGTCGCCGGGCTCGATCGGCGCCTGCTCGTTCGCGACCGGCCGCATCACCGGGCCGCTCGTGGGCGCAGGGACCGGCGTGGGGATGTCCGGCTCCCCCTTCCCTTTCCTCTTGGGCTTCGCCTTCACCGGCTTCTTCGCCGGCTCCTCGGGCTCCTGCTGCCGAAGGACGTCGACGATGATCTGCCCCTCGACTTCGCGGCGCTTCTTGCCGAACTCCTGCTCGTGGGCATAGCGCTCCTCCACGTTCACGCGGACGAACTGGAGTTCGATGGCGTTGAGGCCGAGGTTGTGGACATCTTCGATGCCGTCGCGCGGCGTCCTGCCTTTACATGAGAGGGGAATCCCGCTGGGGCCGAATCGTATCATACAAAACGCCCCCCTTTGGGCAAGGGGCCGCGTATTGTGCAACCTGTATAAACTGATTGGGGGGGAAGTTTTTCACGCCTGGCTGAGGTGGGGTAAGGGCCGAATTTCGCTCGGGCACCCGCCAAAAGATTACTTAAGCGCAGCGGGTTGGGCGGCGCGCCAATTCTGCGAGGGTGGGAAAGGTCGTTTCATGGCGCGCAAGGGCCCGGCGGCGAGCGGCGCGCCCATCAAAATTGTGAAGCTTGGCGGCTCCGTGATCACCGACAAGACGGCCGATGCGCCGACCCTCCGGGGGGAAGACCTCGCCCGCCTGGCGCGCGAGGTCGTGTCAGCAAGCGGGGAGACGATCGTGCTTCACGGCGCGGGGTCGTTCGGCCACCCAGGCGCGCGCAAATACCGGCTCCGCGAGGGCCTCTCCGGCCCCGAATCGGTGCGGGGCGCCGCCGAGGTGCGGGCAGATGTGGCCCGGCTCAACACACTCGTCATGGACGCACTGAAAGACGCCGGCGCCCACCCGTGGCCGCTGCCGCCCTCGGCGGTGGCGACCATGAGGGCAGGCGAATTCAAGCGGATGGACTGGGAGCTTTTCGACGCTGCGCTGGGCCGCGGCCTTACGCCGGTCTCGCACGGAGATGTGGTGCTCGACGACACACTCGGGGTTTCGATCCTCTCGGCCGACGACATTGCGCAAGCGCTCGCGCGCCACCTGCACCCAGCGCTCGTGGTGTTCGCCGTGAACGTCGACGGGCTGTATGACCGCGACCCGGCGGCGCAGGGCGCGCAGCTCATCCATACGTTGAAGGCGTCCGACAAGGTGACCTTCGTTGAAGGGGCGGCGCAGGGCGCGGACGTCACGGGCGCGATGGCGGCGAAGCTAAAGGCGGCGCAGGCCATCGCGTTCGGAGGCGCGCGCGTGCGCATTGTGAACGGGTGGGTCCCGGGCCGAGTGGCCGACGCGCTTGCCGGCAAGGACGTGGTGGGTACCCTGGTCGTGCCGCCCGGCGTGGTCGCGAGGTGAAGGAATGCCGCCGATGGACGTGACTCCGGGGGACAAGGAGAAGGCGCAGACCGTCTCGCGCAAGGCCGAGCATGTCGAGATTGTGCTCAACGAGAAAAGCCGCGCGGAGCGCAACTGGTGGGACGGCGTGAGCCTCATCCACTGCTCGCTGCCGGAGTTCGACATGGACGAGGTCGACCTCTCGGTGGAGCTCTTCGGCAAGAAGCTGAAGGCACCGCTGATCATCTCCTCGATGACGGGGGGCTACCCGGACGCCCTGAAGATCAACCGGAACCTCGCGGAGGCGGCGGCGCGCGTGGGGGTCGGCCTCGGCGTGGGGTCGCAGCGGGCGGGCATCTTGAAGCCCGACATGGCCGGAACTTTCTCGGTCGTGAAGGAGTTTGACGTGCCGCTCGTCATGGCCAACATCGGTGCGCCGCAACTCATCCCGCAGCACAACTCGTCGGTGCTCACGGTGGAGCACGGGCGCCAGGCGATGGCCATGGTCGATGCGGACCTGCTGATCATCCACCTCAACTACCTCCAGGAGGTCGTGCAGCCCGAGGGGGACACGCGCGCACGGGGAGTGCTCGACAAGATCGGCGAGTTCGCGAAGGAGTTCCCGGTCGTGGCCAAGGAAACCGGCGCCGGCGTCTCGCACAAGGTGGCGCGCCAGCTGAAGGAGGCCGGCGTCAAGGGGATCGATGTGGGCGGGGTGGGCGGCACCAGCTTCTCCGCGGTCGAGTTCTACCGTGCGGAGCGCGAGAAGGACGCGGTTCGAGCACGGCTCGGGGAGACCTTTTGGAATTGGGGAATCCCGACGCCGATTTCGCTGCTTGAGGCCGATGTTGGCCTGCCGCTCATCGGCACGGGGGGCATTCGACACGGCCTCGACGCGGCGAAGGCCGTGGCGCTCGGCGCGACCGCGGGGGGGATGGCCTCGAAGATGCTGCAGCCGGCCACGGTTTCCGCGGACGCGGTGGTCGAGGCGCTGGAGACCGCGATCGCGGAGATGAAGGCGGCGTTTTTCCTCACCGGGTGCCGGACGGTCGAGGACATGTGGAAGAGCGAGCTCGTCCTGTCGGACGAACTGCTTTCGTGGGCAGGCCGCCTGGAGCCGCCCGAGGATTCCGATTGAAGGCGCGCCCCACGGGCGGGAGGATGGCGGGATGGTGGAGACGCTCAAGACGGTGATGGCGAGGTATGCACGCGCCTGCGACATCGAGGTGGAAAGGTACCTGGAGGCGGGCGAGCAGCCGCGGCTAAAGGCCGCGATGCGCTGGATTCCGATGGCGGGCGGCAAACGCCTGCGGCCGGTACTCGCGATGATGGTGGGCGAAGCGGTTGGAGGCGCGCGAGGCGCGCGCGCCGCCCTCCCCGTCGGCATCGCCCTCGAACTCATCCACAACTTCACGCTCGTCCACGACGACATCATGGACCGTTCAGACTTGCGGCGCAACCGCAGGACGGTCCACAAGAAGTGGGACCCGTCCACGGCGATCAATGCCGGCGACGCCCTCTTCGCGCGCGCCTTCGAGGTGCTCCAGGACACGCCCAGTGCGGACGGCGTGAAGGTCGAGGTCTTCGGCGAGGTCGCACGCATGGTCCGGCGAATCGCGGAGGGCCAGCAGTGGGACATGCAGTTCGAGAGCGCGCGCTCCGTGAGCCGAGCGCAGTACCTCAAGATGATCGAGCTCAAGACCGCCCTAATGTTCGCGACGGCCTCGTATTGCGGAGCGCGTGTCGGGGGAGCATCGAGGCGGCTGGCCCGACACCTCGAAGAGTACGGGCGCCTGATGGGCATCGCGTTCCAGATCCAGGATGACCTGCTTGACCTTGGCGCGCTCGAAAGCGAGCTCGGCAAGCCGATCGGCAAGGACATCCGCAACGGCAAGCGGACGGTCATGGCGATCGAGGCGCTGCACGTCCTCAGGGGCCGAGAGCGCGTTGAGTTCTTGGGGGCGTTTGGAAACTCGCACGCAAGCAAGACCGCGGTGGCCCGAGCCGTGGCGGCCATGGACGCATGCGGAGCGCTTGGCCGCGCGCGCAGGCTTGCCGCCCAGCACGGGTCGCGGGCCCGCCGCCAGTTGCGCGGAGTGAAGCGGGGCGCGGCGCGCGACCGGCTCGATGCGATGGTTACCTACGTCACTTCGCGCTCGAAGTAGAAGGTGAGCGCCTGCAGGACACGTTGCGCAAGTTTGCGCTCCAGAACGCGCTCTCCCACGGCGGGAAGGCGGAGAAGGGCGCGGTGATGTCGCGCACGCTCGGCGAACGGCCGGAACTTCGCGCCCGAGCAGGGGAAGCTTCGGACGCCGCCGACGCGGTGATCAGGGAAGTGAACGCGATGAGCGAAGCGGAGCAGCGCAAGGCGCTTGAGGCCTTAGCGCCGGACCTGCTCGTCGAGAAGAAAACGGAGCGCCCCGCCGGGCTCCCCGACCTCCGGGGCGCCATGGAAGGGCAGGTCGTGATGCGCTTTGCGCCGGGGCCCTCGGGCCCGCTCCACCTCGGCCACGCGCGCGCGGCCATTCTGAACGACGAGTACTGCCGGCGCTACAAGGGCAAGCTGATCCTCCGGCTCGAGGACACCGACCCCGCGCGGGTGCTGCCGGAAGCCTACCGCATGATCGAGGAGGACATGGCGTGGATGGGCTGCGAGGTCCACGAGGTCGTCGTGCAGTCCACGCGGTTCGAGCGCTACTACGAGGTCGCGCGGCGGCTCCTGGAGATCGGCAAGGCCTACGTTTGCACGGACAAGCCGGACGAATGGCGGAGGCTGAAGGAGGAGCGGAAGGCCTGCGCCCACCGCCACCTGCCGGCCGACCAGCAATTATCGGCGTTCGACGCGATGCTCGAAGGCGCCTACCAGGCGGAGCAGGCCGCGGTCATCGGCCAGACCGACCTCGACCACCCGAACCCCGCAGTTCGAGACTTCCCGCTTCTGCGGATCGAGGACACGCCGCACCCTCGCACGGGCACGAGGTACCGCGTCTACCCCCTCATGAACTTCAGCGTCTCGGTGGACGACCACGACATGAAGCTCACGCATGTCCTGCGCGGCAAGGACCACCTCAACAACACGCAGAGGCAGGAGTACCTGTTCGGCCACTTGGGGTGGAGCATGCCCCACTACGTGCACTACGGGCGGGTTTCCATCGAAGGCGTGGAACTCTCGACGTCGAAGATGGCCGCCGGCATCGCGCGCAAGGAATTCTGGGGGTGGGACGACACGCGACTCGGCACGATCCGCGCGCTGGCGCGCCGGGGGTACCGTAGCGAGTCGATACGCGATTATTGGGTCGCGTCGTCGGTGAAGGAGGTCGACATCGTGTTTTCATGGAAGACACTAAACGCTATCGACAAAAAGCGAGCCGACCCCGACGCGTGCCGGCTGTTCCTTGTCGCCGACCCGGTTGGGGTCGAAGTCGACATTTCGGACGACCTCGTCGCCCGGCCCCCCCGGTTCCCTGACCGGCCGGAGGCCGGCCGGCGCGAACTTTCCGTCCGGCGCGACAAATCGGGTAAGGGTCGCGTGCTTATTCCTGACCAGGACGCCGCGAAGCTCGGCCAGGGAGCGGTGTTCCGGCTTAAGGACCTAGCAAACTTCGAATGGGAGGGCAACGGCCGGGCTCGGTTCCTCAACAATGATCTGGCTGCCGCAAAAGGCGCTCCCATCCTCCATTGGCTCCCGGACGACCCCCGGCAGGCCCGGGATGCTCGCATAACCCTGCCGGACGGCGCCGATTCGCGCGGAAAAATTGAGGCGGAGTCGGCGCGCGAAAACGGAAAAGTCGTGCAGTTGGAGCGCATGGGCCTTGCCCGAATCGAGGCCGGCGCATCGCCGCCCGCCGAAGTCCGGGCGTTTTTTCTCTACCGGTAGCGCCATTCTCACCCGGAAAAGCCCGCTCGAAATCTTGATAACCGTTTCCGACTACTTGGCTGCGGGATGCACCGAAAGCTTTCGCTGAACACCCGCGAGAAAGTCCTGCTCTACCTCCTTAGCCCCGCGCGCGAGTCGCGGCAGGACGGCGAGGAGTGCGGACCCTGGAACACGCAGGAAGGAATCGCCGAAGGGGCGGTCATCCCCATCAAGCATGTCTCGGATGCGCTGCGGGCGCTCGAGGTGGAGGGCCTTGTGCGCAGGGCGAAAAATGTGCACGTGAGCGGAGGCAGGCGCGTGCGCCGGACGTACCTGCTCACGGAGTCGGGCGGCGCACGTTCCGGCGATCTCGTCGTCCACTACCGCGACCGTGAGGTGCGCGTGGTCACGCCCGAGGGCGAGGTCGAGACGCAGCGAGTGGGCGCGGTGCTGAGGGGGGACATGGACTTCTCCCGGTACCGCGAGTTCATCGGGTCATTAGACCGGTGGGACCGGTTCGACCTGAGGCAAGATTAGGCGCCGCGCCGCCCTGTCCTGGCAATACCCTTTTTAGCACCCCGCACCTGCCACGCAAGGGGAGGCGCGAAATGGCGAACCGTGTGCTCCAGATCGCGGGCGCAAGCTCCGACCCAAGCGTCGTACTCGCCGGGGTCAAGGCGTTCCCTGTGACGAAACTCATCCTGCTCTACGAGGAGCGCGACGCGAAGGCCGCGGCGGACGTTGTCGCTGCGCTTGCGCCGCACCAGTGCGAGGTGGAGCGGCGGCTGATCCAAGGTCCCCCGCTCACGCAAGTGCTCACCGTCATGGCCGCCGTGGCGCGTGAGGACGCGCTGCACTTCGACGACGTGCTGGTGAATGTCACGGCGGCGGACAAGATGCTCTCGTGCTCGCTCATGTCGGCCGCGTTCGTCCACGGCCTGCGCGCCTTCGCCGTCCAGGCGGGCGAACCAATTCAGCTTCCCGTGCTCAAGTTCGCGTACCGCGACATGATCTCGGGGTCGAAGATGAACATCCTGCGCGCCCTCGAGCGGGCCGGAGGGGGCGTCGACTCCCTCAACGATCTCTCTGAAATGTCCGGCGTCGAAAAGTCGCTGCTCTCGTACCACATCCGCGGCGGCCGCGACGCCAAGGGCCTCGAGGAACTAAGCCTCGTGTCGATCGAGCGCGCGAAGCAAGGCCGCCTCATGGTGAGCCTCACGGAGATGGGCAGGCTGATCCTGCTGGGTGGCGACGAAACCCGCGCCCCGCCGCCGGCGCGCCCCTAAGGCGCCCGGCCCCAGCACCTTGTTCGGCCGGACAACTGCGGCGGTTCCCATGCTCGCGCGATCCGAGGTGGCGGTTGTGGCGTAGGACGCGAAGATGTCAGCGAGATAGGGGAAGGAGAGGGTCGCACTCGAAAACCGCTCGAGCGAGCACTACGAGGTCACGGTCGCCCCAAAAAGGCTCCAAGTTCGAACTGCACCTGCGCGAGACGTGTTTTGGCTTCGCGTAGGGTAAAGTTGCGCTCACCGGAGGGCCCTCTGGATTTCCGCGACCTTCGGGTGGTCGGCGCCGAGCGCCTCCCCCTTCGCGAGCGCCTCGCGCGCCTTCTCCTTGTCGCCGAGGTGCACGTGCGCCGCGGCAAGGCCGACCCACGCGTTGCCGTGGTTCGGGTCAAACTTGGTGGCGATGGCGAAGCACCGCAAGGCCTTGTCCCACTCCTCTTGACGCGAAAACGCCTGGCCCTTGCCGTACCAGGCGGAGCCTGACGCCGGCTTCACGACCGTCGCTTGGCCGAAGAGCCGCTCGGCCTCCGCAACGTTTCCGGCGTCCAAGGCGGCCTCTGCCTTCCGAATCAACTCCTCGAAGGGCTCCGTCGGAGGGTGGCCCGCATGGCGGGCGGCTGGCATGTGGCCCATATACGTCCTGAGTCGCAATTGCGGCCTACTACATGAAAGGGGGGTGGTTTCGTTCGTGGTGCCCATCGCCGCCCCGCGCGGAGAGTCCCGAGGGGAGGCCCGACTGACTCACTTCCCTTTCTTGTGCTTCGCCAAATGCGCTACGGTCCTCTCGATGTACGGCACGGGGTCGGGCATCTTGCAGTCCGTCTCGCCCGGGTCGAACTCGACCTTCCCAATCCGCTTTGCCGCCGCGATGGCGTCCTTGGTGAGCGAGGGGTCGTACGCGCCGATGCCGATGAGCGCGTACATCATTCCGTAGCGCGACCAGTTGTCCGCCGCGTGGATCTCGCGCTCGATGCGTTTGAGGGCGCGGCGGGAGACCTCGAGGGGGACGGGGGTGCCTTCCTGCCCGAGCGTCGCTATCATGGTGAGGCCCGCCTGCCGCTCGCCGGGGTCTTTCGACGAGAGAAAGTCGGTGGCGAGCTTTGCGGCGCCGGGTGATCGTGCGATCATGCAGCTCACGTAATCCCGGAGCGTCCGGAAGTCCGACTCGCGGATCCACTTTCGCGCCCCGGCCCGCGTGAAGCGCGAAGGGTCTGCCACCATTGCGGCGAGGATTCGCGCGTCCGCGTTGCCCGAAGACCAGAGCGCCTCAGCGAGCGCCTGGTCCGTCTTGATTCTCTTCTTGAGGGCGTTCAGCTCCGCGAAGCTCACGCCGAAGAGCGGCTCCGGGTAACCGTGGCGCAAGTAGATCTTGCGCGCGTGGGCGGTGCCCTTCTTCTCGAGGTGCGCGAGGGCTTGCTTCGCGTCCATCGGAGGCCTCCTGCGGGAATTTGGCAAACGGTGGACCCTCTTTTCAACCCTTTCGGGCGCGCCGCACCTGCGCGCGCACTTTGAGCTTACGGCCAAAAGCCTGCTTGACGGCCTCCGCGTGGCTTTCGGCGCTCCACAGTTCCAAGTGGCAGTCGCGCACGGCCTTGAGTTCGAGGATCAGTTTCTTTTCGCCTTCGAGCCGTATCCTGGCGTGGCGCACCGCCGCCGTTCGGCTTCGGTCGAGGCTCTCGGCGATCCGGAGGAGCACTGAGAGCCGCTCAACAACCCCCCGCTCTCGTTTGGAAAGACCCTTGAGCTTGGGGTGGCCGCTCTCCGGGAAGTTCCGGCGGTGGAAATACGCAAGGGCCGCGATCTGCGCGACCTCGACCTGGTCGAACCCGAGGAGGTCGGCGTTCTTGACGAGGTACCACGTGTGTTCGTGGTGGTTGTCGAACGAAAGGAACACGCCGATGTCGTGCAGGAGGCCCGCGTGGGAGAGGAGTTCTCGTTCGGGAGCGCCGTAGGCGTGGAGGCGGAGGGCGCGGGCGGAGTCGAAGAGTTCGAGCGCGAGCGCCTGCACGATGCGCGCGTGGGCTTCGTCGAACTGACAGGCGCGCGCCAGGTGGAGGACGCTGCGCTCACGCACCGAGAGCTTGGCAAGGTGCGGCGTTGCGCCCCGGCGCGCGAGGTAGTCGACGAGGAGGCCGTCCTTCAAGCCCCGGTCGCTGATGCGGACCTCGTCGAGCTTGAGCTCGTCCATCACGGTTTCGAGGATCGCGGCCCCGCCGATGATGATGTCCGCGCGCTCGGGGTTCATCCCTTTGACCTTGCGCCGGGCGCCGAGGGGCAGAGCGCAGAGCATCCGCACCACTCTGCGAAGTTGGTCGCGCGTAAGGAGATCGTCCCGTGCGCGCCTTCGCCCCGCGAACTTGCGCGCCGCGATCTCGGCCAGGTTTTCGATGGTGCCGGAGGAGCCGATCACGGCCTCGATCCTCCGACGAGCGAGTCGCCGCAGCGGCACGACGCCCGCGCGTTCGACATGCCGGCAGATTACGTCGTACTCCTCCTCGTCCACCGCGCCGTCGTCGTCTTCGAGGAAGAGGTTGGTGAGGCGAATGGCGCCGAGGCGCAGCGAGTCCAGTGCGAATACCTGGTGCTGGTCAGCGAGAACAAGCTCGGTGGATCCGCCGCCGATATCGATGAACAGGGCGCGCTTCTTGCCCAGGTTGATTCCGCTCGCGACCCCGAGGTAGATGAGCCGGGCCTCCTCGCGCCCCGAGATGGTGCGCACTTCGATCCCGGCTTGGGCCTTGAGGCGCTTCAGGAACTCGGCCTTGTTGCGCGCTTCCCGGGTCGCGGCGGTAGCCACGGCGATAATTTCGTCGGCCCCGTGGGCCTTCGCAAGCTCCACGAACCGCCGGCAGACAAGGACGGCGCGGTCCTGGGCCGACTTCTGCAGTCTGCGCTCCGCGAACTCATGGTCTCCGAGCCGGATCGTTTCTTTTTGGCTGTTTAGCACAGTATACGAGTGGTTGGGCCGGATGCGCACGATGAGGAGACGCACGGAGTTCGTGCCCATGTCAACGAACGCGACGACCTTGCCGGCCGCCCGCGCAGCCGCCCGCGGACGCGGGCGTGCCTTCACAGATCCACCCCCCGCACGGGCGTTTTCTTGCGCGCGCCCTTCACGAGCGGCACCGGGACGCGCC
>Ga0247727_10005345_pt1 | contig 26181 bp, 19 predicted proteins | sample WisWelCaveWW1625_FD_202498 | JGI IMG/M metagenome (GOLD analysis project Ga0247727, IMG submission 202498) | Biofilm microbial communities from Wishing Well Cave, Virginia, United States - WW16-25 | ecosystem: Environmental > Aquatic > Deep subsurface > Groundwater > Cave microbial mat | place...
CATCGGCAGGCAGAGGCTGTTCAGGGGCTGGATGATCATGCTGGTCGTCAACCTGAGCGGATTGCTCTTGACCTATTCGGCAAGCTCACTGGTTCTGCTCGGCGTGGGGATTGTCACGGCGTGGGTTTTTCTCTCGAACCGTCTGCGATGGATGGTCTCAGGGCTGATCGTCGTGACGGCGCTGCTGGTCTTCACGTCGGTGATGTTCCTCCCTCAACAATTCGAGCAGGGCGCGGACACGGTGCAATCGCGCCTGGACCCCGAGCGCAAGCTGTACGACATCCCGCCGGGCACGTTCGGGCAGGAGATCGCATATCGGCTGGACGTCTTCGATTCGAGCGCATTGCTCTTTCTGATGGACAACCCGCTTTATGCAGTCATCGGCGCCGGCCCCGGATTGGTTTCGTTGCCCGCGTCGTATTACGTCCCGCCCGGAATCTACAGCATCATCTGGAATCCGACCGTCGGCATCAACGGGTTGCCATTCCACGGTCTGCTGCTGGAGCTTTCCAACGGCGGCATATTCGGACTGTTGCTGTGGTGCGTGCAGGTTCACGCCTGCTCGATTGCGCTGCGGCGGGTTTCGAGAAGCCGCAGCAACCTGAAACCGGACGAGGCCGATGAATGGGAGTTCGCTTATGCGCTGTTTCTGATCGGCGCGGTGTTTTACCTGGTGCAGGTGCATTCGTCGCCGATCTGGAGCGTGATTCTCGGCATCGGCTGCGCGGCGGTGAAGCTCACTTCCGAATCGAAAGCCTCAGAGAGTTTTGCGCCTGCGGACGCGCGCAGCCAGTATGGATGGCAGCCACCCGGCGTGATCTATCACCGGGAGCGATAGAATTCGGCGATCTTCTCGACCACGTACTCTTGCGCCTCTTCCGCCAGTTCGGGATAGATCGGCAGCGAGAGACATTCGCGCGCGGCGCGTTCGGTTTCGGGCAAATCGCCCTCGCCGTGACCCAGGAACGCGAAACATCCCTGAAGATGCAATGGAACGGGGTAGTAGACTTCCGTGCCGACGCCTTCACCTTGCAGATAGGCTTTCAATTCGTCGCGCTGCGAGCAGCGGATCGTGTACTGGTGAAAGATATGGCGGCACTCGGCGTGCGCTTTCGGCGTGACGATCTCTTCCAATCCCGCTTCTGCAAACAATTCTTCGTACCGCGCCGCGTTGGCTCGTCTGGCTTCGTTCCATTGATCGAGGTATTTCAGTTTGACCTTGAGCACGGCGGCTTGCAGCGCGTCGAGGCGGCTGTTGATGCCCACGACCTGGTGATGGTACTTCGGCTCCATCCCGTGAACGCGCAGGATGCGCAGTTGCGCCGCCAACTCGTCATCGTCAGTCGTCATCAATCCGCCGTCGCCCGCCGCGCCGAGATTCTTCGATGGGAAGAAGCTGAAACAACCGGCTGCGCCCATCGTGCCTGCGCGACGGCCTTTGAATTCTGCGCCGATGGCTTGCGCGGCGTCTTCGACGACTGGGATGTTGTGCTTGACGGCGACTTCCAGAATGGCGTCCATTCGCGCGCATTGGCCATAGAGATGCACGGGCAATATCGCTCTGGTGCGCGGCGTGACGGCTCGCGCAAGCAGCTCGACATTGAGATTGAAATCGTCGTAAGCGATGTCAACGTAGACGGGATGCGCGCCCAACCGGGTGATGGCGCTCGTCGTGGCAAAGAAGGTGAAGGCGGTCGTGATCACTTCGTCGCCTTCGCCCACGCCCAGCGCTATCAGCGCGAGCAGCAATGCATCGGAGCCGGAGGCGCAGCCGATGGCGTGTTTGACGCCAAGATATTCGGCGACGGCGTGCTCGAACTCTTCGACGCCCGCGCCCATCACGAACTGCTGCGAGTCGAAGACGCGGGTCACCGCCTCCATCATTTCATCGCGGATAGTTTTGTGTTGTGCGACCAGATCAAGCAGAGGAACCTTCATAGCAAATCCTGCCTCAGTGGAAGCCACGCTCGCTACCGCTCGCGGTACTGATCCGAAGTCGCCAGCGCGACAACGAGCAGGAATAGTAACGCGTTGGCCGCAATCTGCAAATTGAAGTCCGTGAAGCTGTGGGTGAGCAATCCGAGCGCGGCCACGTAACCGCCGATCACGATTGCGCGATCCTGACTGCGGGCTACGGCCAGCTTCGGCCACTGCCTCCGCGCCACGCGAACAATTTCAAACAAGAACCACAAGCCGATCAACCCGCCGATCAATCCGGCATCCGTCAGCAGTTGCAGGTAATCGTTGTGCGTCTGTTCCAGTCGCTCGTATTTCGCCGACGAGTGACCGTAGGTTGGATAGATCGCGGGAAAAGCTCCCAGCCCCACGCCGTAGACCGGGTGATCGAGAAACATCCGCCACGAGGCGCGCCAGTATTCGACGCGCGTGACGACCGAATACTCCTGCGCACCTTCGCTGGTCAGCTTGAAGCGTTTGGTCAGCGGCTCGTAGCCGATCCACAGAGCGATTGCGGCAATGGCGACGAATGCGACCGTTACGAGGAGCTTGTTGTTCACCGTTGTGCGGCGGTCGCCGCCATCATTCGATCCGCCACGATTGGTCGCGGCGACGATCAGCAACACAATCATCTCGACGCCGATTGCCAGCATTCCTCCGCGCGAGAGCGAGAACACGACGGCGACGGCCATCATTACGACGCTGAAGAAACCCAGCAGGCGCTGCTCGATCCTGATTCGAGCAAAAAGCAGATAGGCGAACGGCAGCGGCAGTATCAGCTCGGCGAATCCGGCGAAATGATTGTAATTGCCGTAAGGGCCGTAAGGCGCGATGTAAGCCGACACCGGTCGAACCCAATACATCATCCCGTTGTAGGTCAGCCGTTGAACGATGGCGAAGATCGAAACGGCGAAACCGAAGACCGTGAGCAAAAGGAGAACGATCCGTCTTCGCCGCGAATCGCCGAGCGTGATGATCGCCGCGACGAAATAGATTGCCAGAGCCAGCAGCTTGACCGTTGCTTCGCGCGTGGCCTGCGGGTCGAGCGAGAGTGCGCGAGCGGTCAACTCGGCGAGAGCCAGATTTTCTGGCGCGCTTGTCGGCGCTGCCGATCCGAACGGAATGATCTGGACGATCCCGAGAAGCAACAACGCAAAGACGGGCAGCGCGATTCGCAGCCGCTTCCAGTCCAGCCGAGGGTCAATCACGAATTTGAGCGCAAGCAGAGCCGCGAGCAGCAACGCGTTGAGTTCGAAGATCGCCAGCGACCACGCCTCGACTGCGCCGAACGCGAGCACCGAGAACACGACCGCGATGAGCAGATCAACGAAGATCACTCGCTCGAGCCACGACCGGGTTTTGCTCTGCTGCCTCACTGCCCTGTCTTCTCCAGCTTGAAATCGTCCAGCCAGACTTCGGCGATTCGCGTGGGGTCAATCGCGGCGATCTGCGGGCCGCGAATCGTCAAACGCAATCCGCGCGTGCTCGCCGGAATCGTGAAAGCAATTGACTGCCCGTTCCAGTCGTTGGTTCCGCCCGGAACGACGGAGCGAAGCGCGAAGCTCGCAGGCTCGATTGCGTCGGCGATCTCGACGAACGGCGCATCGGACGGGACGTTCCTCGTTTTGACGAAATAGCTCAGCCGGTAGCCCTGCGCAGGCTCGACCGCGACGATCTGCGAGACTTCCTGAAACCCGGATCGCATCGAGGCTGCGAAAGTCAGTTGCAGCGAGTAAGCGCCGCCGTGTTTTTCGGAATCCGTGCGGCGCGCGCGGACCTCGGCGTGGCGTCCGATGATCCAATCGAAGCCGGTCAGCGAATCGGCGAATTCGGTGAAGCGCTCGCTGATCGGCGCCCGCTCGAAACCCGCGTTCGTCATCAGATTCGTTTGCTGGCTCGTCACAACCAGCGCGCCATCGGCGCTCGCCAACCGTTCGATCCCATCCCACACCTCGCGCGCGTCGGTGAAGCAGCCTCTGCCCTGCAACTCGCGGATCAACTGAAAACTCGCGCGGCGATACGAAGCTTCGTCGCCCATCGGCAACCGCCGCCACAGATCAATGGCTACATCCAACGAGGCGGGCGCACCGTGAGTGGCGAGGAAGCCCGTGAGATGAGCCTGCGCTCCATTGTTCGTCGGTGTGACTCGCTGCAAGGCTTCGAGGTTTGCGCCCAACGCGCCGGCGATTGCGCCGTAAACGTTGAGTGTGGCCTGCTCATCGGGCCGGGCCGCGTCCCGGCCCGAAAGAATTATCGCCTCACGGAAATCATCCAGAGACGCTTCGGTCTTCCCGGTTCTCAACCGGAAATTGGCCATCGTCCATCGCGTCTCGAAATATCGCGGCGCAAGCTCGACGGCTCGTTGCAGAGCCTTCTCCGCGCGCGCAACTTCGCCGACGCTTTCGTAAGCGCGCCCCAACTCCAGCCAGAAACGGTAATCGCGCGGCGAAGCGACGACGGCGCGCTGCAATTCGGCCACCGCCTCTTCAGGCCGGGAAGGCTCGGCGCGATAGAGCAGGTATTTCCCGCGCGCGGCGATGACCAGCGGATTCGACGGCGCGTAATCGGCAGCCAGATCGCGGCTCGCGTCCGTGTCGCCGTAAGCAATCAACGACGCGGCAAGAAAATTTTTGACGATGAAATTGCCCAGCCCGACCGCGAGAGCGATGACGGCGATGAGCAGCGGGAGGCGTTTGAGCATTGTTGGTGGTTGGTGGTTGGTGGTTGGTGGTCGGTGATCGGTGATGAAGCGCCCGACGCCGATCACCAACCACCGACCACCGATCACCAATTAAGTTGGTCGGCAAAATAAACATGCCATAAAAGATCAGGCCGAACCCCGCTCCGTAGGAGCGCAATGTTTATAGCTTGGCGTTGAATTTACCCCCTAGCTCCGTAGGAGCGGCATCTGCACGTAGCCAGATGCCGCTCCTACGGAGCTAGGACAAATGGCGCGCACCGAAGCTATAAACATTGCGCTCCTACGGAGCGGGGGAACATTGTGCCAGGTTTATTTTGCCGACCAACTTACTGACCGCTCTCTTCGTAGCTGCGATAGTAGGAGTACTTGTAGTTGTAGTAGTAGCTCTCGGTGTTCAGGTCAACGCAGTTGAGCACGACGCCGAAGATCTTGGCGTTGACATCCATCAGCGCCTGTTTTGCGCGCTGCACGGCTTCGCGCGGCGTCAGGCTGCTTTTGACCACGATGACGACGCCGTCAACGTGCGGCGAGATGATCAGCGCGTCGGTCACGTGAATAACCGGCGGCGAATCAATGATGATGTGATCGAAGCGGTCGAGCAGGTCAGCAATCAGGATGCGCAGCTTGATCGAGCTGAGCAGCTCCGACGGGTTCGGCGGCACGGGACCGGCCGGCAGCACGTACAGATTCGGGATGTCGTGTTCCTGAATCACCTGGTCGAGCCGGATGTCGCGCGAGAGGAAGGTCGAAAGCCCGGCGTCGTTTTTGGTGCTCAGGATTTTGTGGCAGCGCGGGCGGCGCATATCGGCGTCGAGCACCAGCACCTTCGCGCCCGTCTGCGCCAGCGAGATGGCGGTGTTCGCCACGATCGTCGTTTTGCCTTCCGCCGGATGGCTGCTGGTGATGAGCATCGTGCGCGGCGCGTGCTCTGCCGAAGAGAGCAGCAGCGAAGTCCGCAGCGCGCGATAGCTTTCGGCGAAGGACGAGATCGGCTCGTGGCCCGACACCAACTCGTTGTTGGCCGCGGCGAGCGCGGCGCTCTTCCTGCCGTTTCCATTGCCCAGACCGAGCCTTTTGCTCTTCGCCAAACTTTGCAGCGAAGGAATCGCGCCGAGCGAGGGCAGTTGGATGATGCGCTCGACGTCTTCCGCCGTGTTGATCGTGTTGTTCAGATATTCGAGGAAGAAGGCCAAGCCGATGCCCAATGCCAGACCGAGCAGCAGGCTCAAGCCGAGGTTGAGAAATTTATTGGGCTTGACCGGAGCGATGGGAATCTCGGCCTGTTGAACGATGCGGATGTTCGACGGGCGGAAATCGCTTTCGACTTCGGCCTGACGCAAACGCTGTTGCAGGTCCTCGTAAGTCTTGCGGTTGGTCTCGACCTTCTGTTTCTTCAGGTTCAACTCTGTGGCCTCGCGGTTCTGTTGAATCGCTTCGCCTTTCGATTGGCCGAGCGCGGCTTTGATGTCCGATTCGCGTTTGCGCCCGACCTGATATTGGGTCTCGATGTTTTTGACGATCCTCAGCTTCGCGTCGTTGAGCTGCGGCTCGAGCTGTTTGATCTGCTCCTGAACCTGTTTGACCGCCGGATAACTCGGCTGGTATTTGGCCGAAAGATTGGCCAGCTCCTGCCGCTGTTTGCTCAATTCTCTGGTCAGCGCCTGAACCGTCGGGTCGTTGACGACCGGCGGCAATTCATCGGCGGGAACTTCCTTGCTGCGGTAGTAGAGAGCTTCGGCGGCGCGGCGCTCGTTTTCGACTTCGGTGAGCTGGCGATTGAGAATGTCGGTGCGCGCGAAGGTGATGTTGCCGCTGTCGTCGAGCGAGATGATCTTGTGCTCGGCCAGATACTGCTGGTAGCCGGCTTCGGCCTGCCGCAGGTTCGATTCGGCCTCCTGGACGCGTTTGGCCAGGAATTCTTTGGCCGTGCCGACGCCCTGCAACCGGCTCTCCATTGACCAGCGAATGTATTCGTCGGCGATGGAGTTGGCGACATCGGCGGCGAGTTTCGGGCTGTAGGCGTCGAACGAGAGCGAGACCACGCGACTCTGGCGTCCGACCGAAATGTTGTAACGGCGTTGAAAAGCGTTGACCAGTTGGACTTCGCGCTCGGTTTCGCCCGGGTTCTCTGCGCCTTTGGCTTTGAACTCGTCGCTATCGGCCAGATTCAGGCGCTGGATCACGCGCCGCGAAAGATCGCGGCTGCGCAAGATGTCCACCTGAGTCTGAAGATAAAAGGGATTGAAGACGTTGGCCGTCTCGACCTCCATAATCCGCTGGCCCGACAGGACGCGCTCGGTGTCTTTGCCGATCTCGATCCTGGTCTCGGCGCGATAAACGGGACGCGTGAGCATCGTGCCGATGGTCACGATGGTCAGGAGCACAAAGAGCGTCGCCAGGATCATCCATTTGTGTCTGCGCATGATGCGCCAGTATTCGCGCACCGAATTCTTCTCGGCTTCGATGGCCGGATAGCGGCTGTACATCGGATAACCGTACCCGCCTTTGCGGACGTCCTTACCGTTCAGTGGGCCGTTCTGCGGCAGATTGGCGAGCGCGGTCTGGTTGTCGTCGTGGACGCTCATCGGATATGAATTTGAAAATTGGGGGTCTGAGATTCGGGATTCAGCGCAGGATTCCCCAGCCCAGCGTGCTGGCGAGTCCTCCGGCAAAAGCCTGCAACAATGTTCTGGTCTGTTTCGTGCGGGTTGATTCGGGGACGAGAATCACGTCGTAAGGTTTCAGCACGACGTCTTTGCCCGGGTTTTTTTCGATCTCGTAGAGATTGACGATCTGCTTTGTCACCTCGGTTTGATCCGGTCCTTCGGAGCGAACCAGCACGACCTCTTTCTTCTTCGAATCCTGCGCCACGCCACCGGCGATGGCAATCGCCTGAGAGAGCCGGGTCGTTTCCTTCAACGGGAACGCGCCGGGCTTGTTGACATTGCCTGAAACGTAAAAGACTCCGGCTTCGGGAACGTTGATGAAATCGCCGTCGCGGATGACGCGGTTGAGATCCGGTTTGCGGAAAATGTCGTTCAAATTGATGACTTCGATGCTGTCGGCCGGTCTGGTATGAATCAATTGGATGACGGTTCCGGCCTTGTCGGTCAAACCTCCGGCCTGGCTGATCAAATCGTAAAGGCGGATTTCGCGCGTCAGCGCAATCTGTTTCGGTTGATTGACCGCGCCCGCAATCGAGGCCATCCGCGCGCGGTACTCTTCGATGAAGACCGTCACCTGCGGCTCTTTGAGGATGCTGGTGAATTCGCGCCGCAACAGTTCGCCGGCCTGATGCTCGGTCAAGCCCGCGACCTTCAGGTCGTGATCAATGTAGGGAAGCTGAATCGTGCCCTGCTCCAGGACTTTGACTTTGCGTTTGAGTTCCGGCTCGCCAGCGACTTCGATCACCAGAACATCGCCCGGGCCGATGCGGTAATCGTTGCCGTTGTCGAGTTTGATTCCGGGCGCTTTTGAATCCACTGGCGGGGAAGAACCCGAAGCCGTCGGCTGCGCAAATGCGCTCGAGGCTGGCAGGAGGCACAGCCAGACGGCCATGCACAGGCCGAAATTGAACTTGCGACGAATCATAACTGCCTTACCTGAAAATTACCGATGGCAATAGTTTGATGGGGCGCTTGAACCGTTCTAGTGAGGGCGATCAGGGCGCGCACCGGAAGAATGCCGGGGGCGAGACGAAGGGCGGTTGCGTCTTTTGCAATTCACGCCTGCAATTCACGCCCCGCTCTTCAATCGGGGCCGATTCAATCTCAACCATTGAATAACTGGGACTGCTCAATAACTGACAATGCGCCGAAGCCATTCAACCGACGGAAGGCTCCGGCGCATCGTTCATTTCTGCGGCCATTTCTGCGGCAGTGGAATTCCCGATTACGGATTCGGACGGAAGCCGCTCACCACGATCTGGCTGGGCGTGACGTTGTCGGCCTGCGAAGCCGCAACGATCCCGGCCACCGCGCCGCCGACGCCCGCAATGATCAACGCGGCAATCGCGCCCGGGCTTAAGCCTTGCTGCTGCCCGGCAGTTGACAGACGAGCGCAGCGTGGAGCCTGAGCCTGGCCGACCGCGACGTCGCTGCCGGCAGCCACGTACTCGACCTTGCTGCCCGAAGTCACTTTGGCGGCGCTGCGACTGGCCGCCACGCGGGTGTTGCCGCAGGTGACGTCAATCGTCAACGTAGCGGGGCCGTCCGCAGTGGCGATGCCTTCAGCCGTCGCAACCGCAATCGAACCGCGCGCCGGCACGCTCACCACCGCGCGCCCGGCAGTCAGATTGCCGCCGATGTTTCCCTCGCTGAAGCGAAGCGTCATCTCGGATTCAGGGCCAAGCTGGACGCGGCCAAGCTTGCCGAGACTGATCGTTGCCGCGCTGTTGCGCGAGGTTTTGACCTTGCTGTCGCTGAAAATGGTGGCGCCGGAGATCGCCTGGGTCCCGTTGATCAGCACAGAACCGGTCACCGACAATTCGCCCGCCGCTTTGGCCGTCTGCGCGAGCGCCGAAGTGGCCGCCAACGAATAAAAGCTGCCAACCGCCAGCGCCATCACGACCGTCAGCGCCTTCCGAAATGTGGTTGGTTTATGCATTATGGTTCCTCCCGTGAGCAATATTGTTTGATCCGGCATCCGAGCGGCGGCGCTCAGGCCGAGTTATTTTGATTGATTGCCAGAACTATTGATCGAGCCTGGAAGTAGGCTCAATTTCGAGTGGGCAGCTTATCGTAACGCGCTGCCTTTTTCAAACCTAAATCATTGTCAAAACAAAAAAATTCGAGGATCGCAGGCGGCCCGGTTTTCACCTGGCCAGGACAACCTGAGTCAGCCACGATCAGATCAGCGAGCGATACCACTCGATGGTCTTCATCAAGCCTTCTTCGACCGGAACGCGAGGTTCCCAACCGAGCACTTCTTTCGCCCGCGTGATGTCGGGTCGCCGGGTCTTCGGATCATCCTGCGGCAATGGACGATGCTCAACCTGGCTGTCGCTTCCGGTCAATCGCAGGATCAGTTTGGCGAATTCCAGGATGGTCATCTCGGTCGGATTGCCGAGGTTGACGGGCCGGTTGAACTGCACGTCCATCAACCGTCGGATGCCTTCGATCAGATCGTCAACGTACTGGAAGCTGCGGGTCTGGTTGCCTTCGCCGAAGACCGTCAACGGCTCGCCGCGCAGAGCCTGATTGATGAACGTGGGCACGACGCGGCCATCATTGATTCGGTTCCTCTGGCCGTACGTGTTGAAGATCCTAACGATGCGCACATCAATCGCGTGCTCGCGGTGATAGGCCATCGCCAGAGCCTCGGCGAAACGCTTCGCCTCGTCGTAAACGCCGCGCGGGCCAATCGGATTGACATTGCCCCAATACTCTTCGTGCTGCGGATGAACCAGCGGGTCGCCGTAAACTTCCGAAGTCGAAGTCAGAACGAACTTCGCGCCTTTGGCCTTCGCCAACCCCAGCGCATTGTGCGTGCCCAGCGCCCCGACCTTCAGCGTCTGAATCGGCAGTTGCAGGTAATCAATCGGGCTGGCCGGGCTGGCGAAATGCAGCACCCAGTCCAGGCCGCCCACCACGTGAATGTGATTGCTCACGTCGTGATGGATGAATTCAAAGCTCGGATTCGATCGATGGTGAGCGATGTTGGCCAGATCGCCCGTCACCAGATTGTCCATCGCCACCACCCGATGCCCCTCGGCGATCAGGCGGTCGGTCATATGACTGCCAATGAAACCGGCGCCGCCGGTGATCAGAATTCGCATGTTTATCGTGACCTCCGCTTCCCGGATTTCTTTGTTCCGGCGGGACGCTTGCCTTCGTCGCGCTCGTCTTTCGCCTTCATGATGTCGGCTTCGAGATAGATGCTTTCCATATCCCGGATCGGCCAGTACGCGCCCCGCCCAAAGACCGCGCGCAGCAGATCGGCGACTTTCTCTCGATCAACCAACCCTTCCCGGCGCAGCAGCCACAACAGATCGAGGTGGTCTTTGCCGCGATCCGCCAGCTTTTTGATAATTACCAGCCATTCCGGGGTAATGATGCGCAACCCGACAGCCGACTCCTCGGCGCCAGCCAGCGCAGCCTGGTATATGTCTGCAGCGTCATCATCACGCACGATCCAATCAACGTTGATCATTCGGGCGCCCACTTCGACCTGATAGCTCTCGCCGCCAAACGATAGATCGTGGTCGGCCTCCAGATCGAGCACGTCCGAAGCGATCAGGTCCACATCCGTAGTCGCCCGCGTGAATCCGTAAAGGTGCATCGCGATTCCGCCGGCGAGAGCGAAATCAACGCCCTCCTTTTCGGCGACCTCGGCGATGTGGCGCGCCGCCTCCAGCCCGTCTTCGGTCGAGATTGACTGCGCTTCGGGCGCACTGTTGCGTTTGATCGTGGCTCGTGCGACCGGGTTCAGCTTCGATATTTTGACATCCGTTCTATTTTGCATTTTCGCTCCCTCATCTCCCAATTCCACGGTATTTGAACCCGGCCTCTTCGACGGCCTGCGGATCCAGCACATTGCGCCCGTCTATCAACACCTTCGCCTTCATCACTTCGCCGATCCGATTCAAGTCCAGGTAACGGAACTCTTCCCACTCGGTGACGATCACCACCGCATCGCAATCTTCGGCCAGCAACATCGCGTTGCCGGCGTATTCGATCTTCAATTCGGGATGCTGCGCGCGACAGGCTTCGTTCGCAATCGGATCGTAAGCCTTGACGTGCGCGCCCATCTCGATCAATTGCTGGGCGATCTCGAGCGCGGGCGCATCGCGCAGATCATCGGTGTCCGGTTTGAACGCCAGACCGAGCAGGCCAATCGTCTTGCCTTTGATGATCTTCAAAACCTCCTGCAGCTTCTGCACCGGCACGTGGCGCTGGCGTTTGTTCACCTCAACCGTCGAGTGCAGCAGCCCCGGCTCGTAGCCGTACTCTTTGGCAATATCAATCAGTGCCGAAACGTCTTTGCCGAAACAGGAGCCGCCCCAGCCCACGCCGGCATTCAAAAACCTCGGCCCGATGCGGCTGTCCAGGCCGAAGCCGCGCACGACCTCCTTGATGTCAGCGCCGACGCGCTCGCAGATGTTGGCGATTTCGTTGGCGAAGCTGATCTTCGTCGCCAGGAAGGCGTTGGCCGCGTATTTGATCATCTCAGCCGAAGCCAGATCGGTCGTCACCACAGGCACTGCGGTGAAACCGGCAGGACGCGGAGCCAGAGCGGGTGGAGTGAATGTCTGCTCGATGATCGGCTCGTACAACGCGCGCAACCGTTCCGTAGCGTGACTGTCCGTTGCGCCGACCACGATCCGGTCGGGATAGAAGGTGTCGGTGATCGCCGACCCTTCGCGCAGGAATTCGGGATTCGAAGCGACCAGGAAAACGTCTTCGGGCCAGAGCGAGAGGATCGCGCTCAGGCGACGGCTCGAAGATGCGGCAGTCGTCGCGCCGGCTGGTTGCGCGTTTGCTGCGCTGGCCAGCTTTTCGCGCCAAGCCGGATTCTCATTCAATCCTTCCCTGACCAGCATCTCGACCCAGTTGCCCGAACCGATCGGCACGGTTGATTTGTTGACGATCACGCGGCGGCGCTCGCAATCGAGCGCCCGCCCGACGGATTGAGCGACGGTTTTGACGTAAGACAGATCGGCCCTGCCGCTCGGCAGCGGCGGAGTGCCGACCGCGATGAAAACGATCTCGGACTCTTTGATCGAATCCGGGAGGTCTACAGAAAACCGCAGATGGCCGCGCTGCGCGCCGGTCGCAATCAACTGCTCCAGTCCGGGTTCATAGATCGGCGACTTGCCTTCGCGCAGCATCTCGATCTTGCGCTCGTCAATGTCCACGCAAACCACCGAATGTCCCAGATACGCCAGACAAGTGCCCGTGACCAGTCCGACATACCCGGTTCCAACCACACAAACTTCCACTGCTTGTCTCCTAATCGAAAATCATCTTCTCCGCTCGTAAAGATAAGCGCATTCAACCAGCCTGGCTTCCTTGCCGTCGTGCACCGCGAATCGGCTGCCTTTCCACAACGTCGCCGCGCCGTATTCGCCTTTCTTGTTCACGGCGTAGAAATTGATGCCGATCGTGCCCAGCTCTTCTTTGTTGTTTCCGTAACGCGCCGCAACACGTTTGACGGCGTCCATCGCGGCTTCGGTTGGCGACATCCCGCGACGCATGTTTTCGACCACCGTGTGGGCGCCGTTGATGTAGATGCACTCCTCGCCGCGACCGGTCGAACCCGCCGCGCCCACTTCGTTGTCAACGTACAACCCACAACCGATCAATGGCGAATCGCCCACGCGACCTGGAATCTTCCAGGCCAGCCCCGAAGTCGTCGTCACGCCGGAAATGTCGCCGTTCGCGTCAACGGCCAGGCAATTGATGGTGCCGGTCGGGCGATTGCGCAGAATCTCTTCGATCCACTGGTTGAGCGCGACCTCTTCGGGCGAAAGTTTCGTCTGCGAGGTTTTGCTGCCGCCTGCGGGTGCAGTCTTGTGCCAACTCGGTCCCCAGTTGTCTTGGGGGTTCAACCTCTCTCTCCACGCGAGCCAGGCTTTGCGCGACTCTTCGGTCAGCAGGTCCTGTTTCTTGAATCCGTGCTTGAGCGCAAAGCGCAGCGCGCCTTCGGCCACCAGCAGGATGTGATCCGTGCGTTCCAGGATGAGCTTGGCGACGCTCGCCGGATTCTTGATGTGATGCAGATTGGCGACTGCCCCGGCGCGACGGCTCGGGCCGTGCATCACGCTCGCGTCCAGCTCGACTTCGCATTCTTCGTTCGGCAATCCGCCGTAGCCGACGGAGTTGTCGTCCGGGTCGTCCTCGACGAGGTTGGCGCCTGCGACTATGGCATCGAGCGTATCGCCGCCCGCTTTCAAGATTTCCATCGCGCGCGCAACGCAACTGATGCCGCGCGGCTCGACCCCGCGCTTCGGAACGTTGGCCCCGTTCGCGCTGGAAATGACCACCGGGCGTGCCTGCCCCAGCGCTGCCAGTTGATTCTGCTGTGGCAAGCTCCCGGCGAAATTTTCGCCGGCCAGAATCGGCGCGCTCAAACCCGCGACGGCTGTTCGCTTGATGAAATCTCTGCGTTTCAAGTTATCGTTCATTGTGCCTCCTGATCTTTACTGTTTTCGTTCGGGTTTCGGGTTCTGTCCGGTTTGACCACTTTGATTGTTTTCGGTTTTGCCCGATTCGATCTGCCGCAACATCTCCTCGGCCTCCTGAATCTTCCGCTCGGTTTCGCTGCTGAGGTTCCGATAAATGTTGAGCGAAGCCGTCAGATCGGCTTCGAGCTTTCGCAGCCGCTCTTTCTCCGCCTGCCCTGCGCGATAGCGGGCTTCGTGCTGCAATCTCAACTGCTTCATCAACTCTTCGCGGTTGACTGTCGCGACGGTCGCGGTCTGCGCCAGTAAAGCTTCGCGCGTCATCATCTGCAGCAGCGCCTGCTCTTCGATCTCGAGCGCGGCGAGGCGTTCGCGCACCGGCCTCAATTCGCGCTCGGACTGCTCAATCCGCAGATCAACGCGCGACATTCGCAACATTTCTATCTGCGCCTGCTGACGAAGGTTGAGCGAACGAAGCTCCTGTCCCAGCGCCCGCACTTCGCCCGCCAATGACTGAACCGCTCTGGCCAGCGCGTCGGGCTGCCCGGCCGCAGCCGCGTCCGGCGCGTTCTCCGGCTGAGCCGGTGGCTGATTGTCTTTGTTCTCCAGGTCAATGATGTTCGGAAATTGCGGAGGATTTTTGACCGGACGTTTGATTTTCGCCGGCTGCTGCGCGGCGACAGAGCCGGTCAAAAACACAACCAGCAAAACAGCAAACGAACAAAACTCTCGATACTTCATAAAACCTCTAAAATCCGGCGCAAGGCCTTGGGCAGATAATATCTGCCCAAGGCCCGCAACCTGCGTTCAAGCCTTCTTGATCAATCCGACCACGAAGAGCAAAACGACAGCTCCCACGACAGCCGTGATAATCAAGCTGATCAAGTCGCCGCCAATTTTCACCCCGAGCTTTCTGAAGAGATACTCTCCCACGAAAGCTCCGATTATTCCGACGACTATGTTCCCGACCAGGCCGAATCCGCCGCCTTTGATAATGTTTCCGGCGAGCCATCCGGCCACTGCTCCGATCACCAAAAGGATTATCAACCCAGTAGCATCCATACGGTCTCCTTATTCAAGATTGACTGCATTGAGGGTGTGAGGCATCCCGAATTGCTGACGCTCGTCAGCGCGGAAACGCCCCGGGCAACTACAGGAATGATTGCTACCGCGATGAACCAGCGCGCGGTTTCGGAAACGACGGCACGCTGGCGTTGCCGTCCCGGTCAATCGCCTGCACGGCGAAGAAGAAATCGTCCTTCGACAGACCCTTCATCACGAATTCGGTCACATTGCCGGCGTCAACGCTGCGCTGCCAGAACGGTTGGTAGGTCTTGCGCCAGACGATGCGATAACCGGCGACGTCGGGTTCGGCGTTCGCCTTCCACGTCAGAACCGTGTTGTATTCCTGCCGCGCTGATCTGAATCCGACCTCCGATGGCGGCGCCGGAGCGAGAGCCAGGCTGGCCAGCGCCGCCGCATTGATGCGCGCGACCTGCGCGATGTAGGGGAAATCAACCATCTCGATCACGTCGCCGTACTTGATCCCGTTCTCTTCGCGCACGCGCTGATGCTGGCGCGTGAAATCTTCGTTCGGCTCGGTGAAGCGCACCGCCGGATAGCCGCGCTGCAGGAAGGCGTTGTGGTCGCCGCCGCGCCCGTAACGATCGCGGCGAAACACCAGCGTCACCTCAAAGTTGTTGACGTATCGCTCTCCGGCTTCCTTGATGTAGCGCGCCAGTTGGCGCGACACGCCGTCGTTTTCGCCGCCCACCGATTGGCGCGCGCGCGCCTCAGCTTCGGTCTCGGTTGAAGGCACGCCTTCGGAAAATACGCGGACGCGGGCGTTATCTCTCACGCCGTTGCCGCCGAGCGTGTTCCCGACAATATCGTTGGTGAACATTGCGGCGATGTTCAGGTTCTTCTTCTTCGCTTCCTCGGCCCAATGCGCCGCGCCGAGCAAACCCTGCTCTTCGCCCGGGACGGTCATAAAGACGATCGTCGCGTCGAACTGATATTTCGACATCACGCGCGCCATTTCCATCACGACGGCTGTGCCCGAAGCGTCGTCGCTCGCGCCGGGCGCGTCGCAGGCCGCGTCGCTGCCGGGCGAGCAGATCGAATCGTAATGTCCGCTGACGACGTAAATCCGGTCTTTCGATTCAGCCTGCGTTCCAGGCAAAGTGGCGACGATGTTGACCAGCTTTGCGGCTTGGGGCACGCGCCCACCGGCTGGTTGAATGAACTCATCTTCGGCGACGACCAGTCGCCCGCCCGAATCGCGGGCGTAACGATCCATCTTTTCCTTGATCCAGCGCCGCGCCGCGCCGATGCCGCGCGTCGGGTGATCCTGATCCGAGAGCGTATGCCGCGTGCCGAAGCCGACCAGCTTGCGCACGATCGCTTCGATATTGGCGGCGGAGATTTCGCTGACGATCTTTTCGATCTGCGCGCTGGGCTTCGACGAAATCTGCGCCTGCTGCGCGATTATCGCCGGCAGCCGCAGAGAAAACAGCAACGCGATGAGCGCCAACAAAACTATGATTCGCTTCACGGGTGACTCCTCAAAGATTTTGATTGAGCAAAGATGCGACGAGCGGAAGGGCGATTGAATTTAAGAAAAAGATTTCGACCGCCTGCAATTACATCCGGTCAGGGTCAATCCCCAGCTCTCGCAGTTTGGCCTCTAACTGCCGGGCTTTCTGCCAGGCCGCCTCTTTCTCTTTTCGTTCCTGCTCGGCGCGCTGGCGTTCCTGCTCGGCGCGCTGGCGTTCCTGCTCAAGCATCTGTTGATCCTGGGCGATAAGCTTCTGATTTGCGGCGATCTGTTCATCCAGCGTCAGAATCCAATTGCCCGCGCGATCATACCATCGCAGCCAGAGCCGATCTTCATTCAAGTAACTGCCCTGCCACAGCCCAAGCCCCAACTCCGCTTCTTCGATCCAGATGCGCCCCTGATGATCCTTGAGTTCTTTGTAGCGTGTTTTTGTCAGCTCGAAGATGCGAAGCTCATCCTTGCGGCGGTTGAAGGTCACGTAATAGGGCACACGCAGCCAGCTTTCGTAAACCTCCCACTTGGTCGGCGGGCTTTTCGCCTCGCGCAGCGTCTGCCCCAGGTCTTCCTTCCGCGTGCTCGGCGAGAGCAATTCCACCACGATCAGCGGCGACTTCCCCTCCTGCCAGATCACGTAGCTCAGTCGCATCTCCGGCTTCTTCCCCAGCTTCGGCAAACCAACCACCGCGAACCAATCGGGTCGTTTGTTCCGGCTGAAATCGTGGACATCGTAGTAGAGGTTTAGATCGCTGGCCGTGAAAATCTCCTCCGGCTCGTAATTGGGCGGGCGGAACGTTTCGTCCAGCAGGCGTGGTTGCCATATGTGGAACATATCCGGCATACCTGGTTGTCCCACCTCCTCATCGGGAAGGTCGTACATTGTCGGCAGCACCTCTTTCGGCGACGGTGGCTGCTCGTCATACTGCACGTATTGGGTTTTGGTAGCCATCGTTTTGCGCTCCTGTTCGCTCGACTCGCGCCCTGACGCTCACGGCAGCTTCGCCGTCAGGCGCAGCGCGGACGCAGCGGGTCAGTCTCTGCAAGGTTCATTCGGCGGCATATGGTAGCACAAGGCTCGGCGGTTGTCGGTAGACAGAGAGCGGGAATGACGAGAATCCGAAAAGCGGCGGGCAAAAAGCCGAAAGGCAGTAAACGGCGGAGATCAATCCACTGGTTACTGCCTATTGCTTTCCAGCCTGCGGCTTTTCGATTACCGGCTGACGACTTTGTAGATTTTGTCTTTCCAGACGATGATGATCGGGCCGTGATCGAAAAACTCCTTGAGCCGGGGATCGTCGGCCAAAACCTTTTCGTAATCTTTGCTGCCGCGCACGAGCTTCAACACGCGCCAGCCCATCAGCGCGGGCTTGTAATCCTGATCAACCCACAGATTGCGCTCGAAGCGGAAGACCTTGTCTCTGATCCGAACCGTCATCGGTTTGAACGATTCGTCGTCTTCCTTGCCGATTGAAGTCTTTCGCTCAGGCTCCGGTTTGCGATCAGGCAGAAAACCCATCACACGGTTGCGCCAATGGGATTCGGCCTTTTGCAACTCAGCCTTTCCGCTTTGAGTCTGGTTGCGAGGCGGAGGCGGCTTCTCCGAATCGTAGATCATCGGGTTGTATTCGGGCGGCGGAGTGATTTGAGCAGTCACGTTCCGACGCCCGCTTCCATCGGCCACATCCGCTGCCTCAGCTTGCGATTGACCGGCCAGCCTGGCCGCGACCTGAGGCTGGACTCTCTCTGCCGCGCCTGCGACAGACGGTGGAAGCGGCGGCGCGGGATTCGGCTGCGGCGGCGAATTGAGTTGCGGCGATTCAGGCAAAGCGCCCGACCTCGTCCTGCCGAAATCGAACCGGATCAACTGATCCGCGCGTCCCGCCGCCAGATTCAACGATTTGTCGGAAGGAACGACCGCGATCTCCCCCTCGCCCTGCTTCAGGCCGACCTCCGGTTTGGGCACTCTCGCATCCACTCCCGCATCCGGGCGAGCCAGCGATTGATCCGACAAAGCCGCGAAGTTGCCGTCCCCCAGAATCTGTGGCGATGACTCAGGCGAAGGCGAGGCAGGCTCTGCCGCAGACAAGGCTCCACCGCTCGATTGAGCGACCACCAGGTCGGAGGCAGGTTTCGACATCCGCTGCCACACTGGCACGCTCAACGCCGCGATCAATACCGCAACCGCCGCTCCTGCCGCGCCGATTGTCTGCCACTTCCAGCTCCAGGCTGAAAAATCGAACCAGCCTGCGACCGTTTCTTTCCAGCGAATCCGGACCGGAGCCTGGCCTGCAACCGCGACCAGCGGCGTTTCCGCCTGCGGCGCCAGTTGCGACAGGCGCGCCAGCTCAATCAGATGGCGGCGGCAGGCCGCGCATCCGGCCAGATGCGTCTCAAACCGGGCGCGAGCCGGTCGGCCCAGCGCGTCTTCGAGACAGGCGCTGGCAGCGTCAAAATCAAATCCAGCGCAGGCCGCGACCGGCGCGCCGCCACGCTTCAAATGACGCCGCAGCATCGTCTCGAATTCCAATGCCGTATTGTTCCGTTCGATTGCCACTGCTGATTTCCTTGCCGTTGAGAAGTTTTTGAGGATTGCTGTCTCAATCACTCGCTCGCAGATTGAACGCGCGAGCCGATGAATCTTGCGTTGAAGTTAAATCCGATTCGGAGAGCGCGCTCGATTGACGCGCCCTTCGCGTCCGCGATCAATCCGCAATCATCTTTCGCACATCCAACTCGGTGCGCGCCGCGATCTGCAAACATTCGGCGACTTCGGCCCGGCGCAAGCCGTAGCTGCGTTGCAGAATCTCTTCGGTCTTGCGTTTGACCTCGCGCAAAGCTCTGGCCAGCCAGCGGCTGATCGTCGCTTCGTGAACCTCCATCATCAAACCGATCTCGCGCAGCGTCAGGTCGTCGAAGTAGTAATAATTCAAGAGCAACCGGTCGCGCGCGTCAATTTCGGCGAAGGCTTGGGTGATGGCTTCTTCCGTCGCCTGCCGCAGCCGCGCGTCTTCGATGTCGCCGGGCTGAATCATCGGCGCCGAAAGCCTGCCGTTGACGCTGGCCGCAGCTTCGTTGGCCAGACGGTCGAATTCAGCGATCTCTTCGACCTGCTCGAAGCGCGAGCTCTGGCGCTTGCGGTCAATGAACGCCTGGTAAATGACCGCCCGCAGCCAGCCGCCCAGGCTTCCGCGCCCCGAATAATGCGCCAGCTTGCCGAGCCGCCGGTCGCCGTCCATCCGCACGCCGTAAAGCTCGCCGAAGACGAACTGGACCAGGTCTTCGGCTTCGGCTTCATCCTTCGTCAAAGCGCGAGCCGCGCCCTGCATCGAGTGGCGGTATTCCGCGTCGAATGCGCGCCACGCCGTCTCATCGCCTTTTTCGCAGGCGATGGTCAGACACAGTTCACTGGCTCTGATATTTGAAATGAGGTTTTCAGTCTCGTCCGCGCTTTTGGAATTGGACGATGCGCCGGTGCGCGCAAGAATAGCGGCGAGCCGTTCGGCGAACTCCCGCTCGGTGACGCCATAGCTTCTGGCGACTGTGGAGGCGACTGTCTTCCACAGCGCGGCAATCGGCCTGGCGTGACGCGCGATGAAATCTTCGTTACTCATCACAGCAAAACGGCCATCAAAGAAGAGACGGCTTCCGGGGTGAGAAGCCACGCCGTATTCTAAATCGAAGCTCGCCAGATTCAAAAAAGATTCTTTGGTAGGCATCCCGTCTCGATCGCTCCTTACGCGGGATTTGTTTCGGTCTCGGTCTCGATCAATTCAATCAGTTCTCTGACCCGTTCCGCCTGCACCGCGCCATCAATCCTCCCTCCTTCTCGAACTGCTTGACCGATATGGAACGCACGGATTGTGGATAACTTGCAAAAAATCTTTATCACTTCGGCGTCAGTCCCGCCGCCGGGCAGCATTCCAATCTCAGGTCGCGCCGCCCCTTCCCATTCGACGAATCGGTCGAGTTCCGCCTCCCAAGCCTCGCCTTTGCCTCGTGACAAAATGCAATCAATCTGCGGATGGCGTTTCAACTCCGCAATTGCACTGAGCGGGTCGGCCAACTCCTCAAAAGCTCGATGAAACGTGACCTTGAGGTTCGGCGCACAAGCCAGCAAGCGCGCGACCAGATCGTGGTCAATCCGCAATCCATTCGATGTGGCCGGCGTGGTCTTCAGAAAGCCGAGCACGAAACCGGCAATCGGCAATTGGGCGAAAGCCCGCGCCGCCGTGAGCAATCGCTCGACCTCTGCTTCACCGGTCACGACGAAGGGTTCGGTTTCGCGCAACATCACGCGCGCCGGAATTTTGACCGCCGCCGTGATCGCTCGAACCAGACCGAACGATGGGGTCAATCCGCCGGCCTCGTAATGGCTGATGACTTCGAGCCGATTGGCCCCGCCGCGTTCGGCTGCGACGGCGTCTTCAACCGAGCAAACAATCACTTCCAACAACAATTGACACTCCATTTGTCGTGGCATAGCCTTAGCGCATTCACAAACCGATCAGCGTTAAACCTTACGTTCACGCTTCACCGAACGTGCAAAATCAACCCATTCCCTGTCCTCAGGGAATATCAACAAAGGAGATTTGCAAATGAAACTCAACGCCCCAGGTCAAACTCTATGGCTGATTTCTGTAGTTGTCGGTGGACTGGGCATTCTCTCACAACTGGTGAATATCCCGAGCGTTTCACCCTACGCCTTCTGGTTATTGGCAATCGGGTTCATTCTGCTGGTGATCGCGACGCTGACCAAAGGCGTGTGACGAGCGCGGCGGTCATCGCCCGCCACGCCGATTGCAGAACCGAACTTCAAGAAAGCCGGCGCGCTGTCCGCCGGCTTTCGCTTCACGGCTTGGTCTTGTCTTTCTTCTTGAGCATATCCAGCACACCTTTCAGCGCGTCTTCGGGTTTGACTCCCTTCTGCTCTTTCTGCTGCTCGCCGGTTTTCTGTTCGCCCGATTTCTTGAGGAAGCGATCTGCCAGGCCTTCGATCAACTGGTCTTTTGCGCGCCGTTGCAACGCAGCCGAGTCCAGACCGAAACTGGGATTGCCGAGCGGCCCGGAGACTCTGAGCGGCATAACCATCGCGTCCTTCTCCATAAAAAAGTTTCCGGCCACCGAGCCGACAGTCCCGCCTATCGGGATCGGCGATTTACCGCCTCCCTCCTCGCCGCCGGATTTCGCCGGCAGCACGCGCTTGGTCAACGCGCTGCTCAACCGCGCCAGGATGCTGTAATCCATCGTCGGCGCATCGCCCAGTTGCATCGCGCCTCCGCCGGTCACCTGCAGATCATCCATCACGATCTGCAACCCGTCGGCGCTCATCCGTCCGCGGTCGAATCGCAGATTGGTCTCCAGCGAACGGAACGCCGTGCCCGCGCCGCCAGCCGGCAGGTTGTAAAGCTTGCCCAGCACTTCGACCTGTTTCATCAGATCGAAGCTGGCGAATTTGCCATCGCTGATGGCGATGTTGCCATTGCCGACGAGCGATTTCGCCAGCGCATCGCCGCCCTGGCCGCGCCCGCGCACGTTGAGCGCGCCGTCCGCCCGCCCGTAGATCAAACTCTTCGACCCGCCGGAAGAGAGGAATTGATTGACGTCCACACCGTTGAAACGGCCATTGACGGCCAGATCGGTCTCGCTTTGCGAAAGATCAATCCGCACGGAGCCTTGATAGCCGCCGCCGTAAAGCCTGAGCGTGATGGGATCGAGCGTGAGGATCTGATTCTGCAACGCCACCTTGCTCTGCACGTCGGTGGCCGTGAGCGTCTCGAGGATGAGTTTGCCGACGAAGATTTGACCGTCGGCGCGCAGATTGGCCGAGCCGGACGAAGACTTCCTGGCGCTGCTGCTGGCGAACGCGTTCTGCAATTCGGCCACGTGCAACTGATTCGCCTTCAAATCGAAATTGGCCAGCGGCGCGTCGAAGTTTTTGACCTGCAGCCAGCCGTCAACCTGGCTCTGGCCGAACTTCGCGCCGAGGTTGTCAACGCGCAGGCTGTCGCCGGTGAAATTGAGATCGGCGTTGGCGATTTCGAGCGGAGTCTTCAGTTGCGACGGCTGAAGGCGGGCGCCGGAGAGTTTGCCCTGGCCGTTGATCGTCATCGCGCTGGTTGATTGGCCGAGATTGGTTTCAATCGCCGCTTTGAGCGTCGCCGCGCCACTGCCGGTCGCATCGGGCCGCGCGCCGAACGACTCGGCGATCTTGAGCAGGTCGTCCACTTGCGCGTTGCTGGTGGCGATCTCCAGGTGGGCGCGCGGCTGCCCAGTGTAATTGGCGAGCTTCAGGTTGTTGAATTCGACCGTCGTGCGCGAAAGCGTGGCGCGGAACGGCGCGGCGGTGATCTCCTGCGGGTTGCAGTTGAGTTTCAGCTCGGAGATTTGGATCGCCTGCGGCAACGACGGACTCTGGAATTTCAGGTCGCGAATCTCCGCCTGCCCGTCGAGCGCGATGGCTTTCGCTTCGCCGGTCGCGCGCAAGTTGACCGTCGCCGCGCCGCTCGCTTTCGTGCCCGGCGGCGGGCCGAAGCCGAACGCGTAAGCCGATTCGAGCAGGCTGTCGAGCGCCATCCGGTCGCCTTTGAGCTGGAGGTCGAACGTCGGCTGCGCGGGCAACCGCGTGATCTGGCCGGTGATGTTCGCCCGCGTCTTGCCCAGCCCCACTTCGCATTCGTCGAGCTTCAGCGAGATTTCCGATTGCTCCGGCGTCTTCTTCTCCGTTTTCGCCGTCAGTTTGAGGTTGGCTTCGAGCGGCGTGTTCGATGGTTGGACGCCCTCGATCAAACGGAACTGCTCGGTTTTGATCTCGCCGTCGGCCATCAAGCCTTCGGCCAGCTTGCCTTTGACATTCACGTCCATCGTCAATCGCCCGGCGCGCGGCGATTGAACGCCGAACAATGATTCCAGACTCGCCACTTCGACCTGATCCAGCTTGACGCGCGCATCAATCGGCGTTTGCGCAAAATCGTTGGCGTCAATCGGCCCGGCCTCGCCTTCGATCTCCAGCTTCCCCGCCTTTTCGCCCGGCATCGTCAAGCCGATCACGAAATCGAATGCCTGGCGCGGCGAATAATCGTCGAGCGCGACGTTGACGCCGGTGTAGCTCTTTTCGGCGGGCGGTGTGAAGTTGCGGTCAATCAGCGTGAAGCGTCCGTCGCGCACCAGCAGGTCGAACGGAGCCGTCGAAGAATCTGCTTCAGCCGATTGCAGCGGCTTCAGCGTGCTCCAATTCCAGCGGCTGTCCTGAGCCTTGATCAACACGACGTCCGGCTCTACCAGCTCGATTCCCGAAACCTGCGGATTGCCCCGGAGCAGCGACCACAGCCCGATCTGAAGCTTCACCGACCTGGCTTTGACGAAGTGGCCAACGGCGAATTGCGGGTCATCGCCGATCTGCACTTCGTCAACTTTGACCTTGACCGATGGCAGCAGGCTGAGCGCCATCGCGCCGAGTTTTACCTGCCGGCCCAGCGTCTGTTCGAGCTGAGCGGTGATCTGGCCGCGATAAGTGTTGATGTCAACGAGCCGCGGAATGGCCAGCAGCGCGAGCAGAAACGCGACGACCACCCCCGCCGCAATCATCGCCGGTTTGAACCATTTTGAAGAACGCAAAGATTTCATCGGAGAAGTTTTCATAAATGTACCCCCAGGTTGTCTAACCTGCGGCTGGTTTTCTCAACCAGCCTTCGGCTCAGTGCTGTTCAGCGATCATCCCGCCTTCAACAACTCAGCGATCTCCTGCTCCAAATCCCTCAACCGGAACTGCGACATCAAATCGCTGACGGTGTATTTCGCCGCGCTGAAATCCTTCCCGCGCATGTCCACGAGCGCGGCTTTCAACTGCGACTTGTATTCATCGAGCTTGCGTGGAAGCGCGCCCGCGCCTTTCGCCGATTTGAGTTCGTCGAGCGCGGCGAAGTGCGCGGACTGAAACTTCTCGACCGTCTCGTCGTAACGCTTGCCTTCGGCGACGGCCTGCGCGCCGCGCGCGGCGGTGAACTTCTGGTTCTGCTCGAAGGCTTTGGTCAGATCGGCGTGAATCGCTTCGGTCAGCTTCGTCCACTCGTCGCCGCGATTGCTGACGACTGTTTGTGGGCCAGAAGCCAGAGCCGCCGCGCCGAAGTGATAGAGCGAGTTGAAGAGGAACTTGTACATCGCGTGCGTCTGGCCGCGCCATTGCGGGCGGAAGCCGCTCAGGATCACGTGGCCGCGACCGTAATTGACATCGAGCGCCGCGGCTTTCCCGTGCAGCTTTTCGGGCTTGAGGATGTAGCCACTGAGCAGCGGATTGCCTTCCTTGAGGTGCGAGATGAGCACCGCGCCTTTGAAATCGCGCCCGGTCTCGAACGCTCCGTTGCGCGAGAAGAAGATTGCCGGCTCGGCGGGCAGCCCCGCCATGATCGGATGGTTCGCGTCTTTGACTTCCGCGCGCAGGATCGAGCCGGAGCAGAAGAATTCCTCGTTCCTCAAACCTTTGAGCGCGTTTTTGACCGGCAGGCTGAAATGCTCGATGGCGAATTCCGCCGCGCTGCCCAGCGTGACGAGCGTTCCGCCTGTGCGCACGAACTCGCGCAGGTTGGCCAGGCCGTTCTCGCCGATCCCGCCTGCGAACTCGCCAGGGATCGTGCCGGGCTTGTGCCCTTCCATAATCGCCGTCGCGGACATTTCGGAGATGACGATCACGTCGAAGTGCTCGTTGAGGTGTCCGGCCTGGATGTCGGAGTTGTGAAGCTCGCGGTGAGCGAAGCCGTGCTGGTCGAGCAACCACTCGGTCCAGCCCGCGTCAATGTTGGCCTGCCACGGAATGTAAATACCTATGCGCGGAGCTTTGATCGCCGTCGCCGCTTCACTCACCCGCGCTGTGGCCTGGACTTTCAAAGCCAGATCGTTGGCGAGCGATTGCATCTGCTCGCGGTTGAAGCTCGTGACGACAAATGCGCCCGGCGCGAAACGCGCGCTGTTCACGGTGATCTCTTTGTTGGCCAGCGCGACCGCGCCGTTCGCTTTGAGAATGCGGTTGACGGCCTTGAACGCGGCGTTCGATTGATGGTCGAAGACGAAGGTCGCACCCGATCCTTCAACGGCTCCGGCGAGCGGCGCGACTTTGTCAATCACGCGCAGCTTGCCGGTAAAATCGCTGCTCAAAGGCTGAGTGACCGCTGCAACCTCAACGCCCATCTGCAACGGCAGCGTCCATCCGGCCACATCGTATGGCAGATCGGGCGCGCCGCCCGGCGTGTCGCGCAGGTCGGGGTAACGCTGAGTTTCGAGCAGCTCTTTCGCCAGCAGCGCGAATGGCTGGTTCATCATCACCACCCACGTCCCGGCAGGATATTCGCGGCCATTGGCCGTGACCGGCGCGGTCGCCTGGCTGATCTCCAATCCGTTGACCTGCAGCTTCTCGAGCAGCACGGCCGCCGTCTGCGGATCGCGCTGTCGCTGCGGCACGATGTAGGCGTAAGGCGGCTCCTTCGTGAATTGGGCGATCACGTCGCGCCCGGCCTGGTAGCGGTTGTAGATGATCTCCTCGCGGTACTTCGCCGCTGTGTCGAGCACCGCCATCGAAGCCGCGAGCATATAGCGCACGGCGTCGCCCAGCCGCCACCATCCGCCCTTCCACGGGCTGGAATAGAAAACCTCCTTGCGCAAATCCTGATAATCCCTGGGGAAATCGTTGACCGTGTAGAAGTGCGGCGTGGCGTAGCGGTAGAGCGCCGTCTCGGTCAGAAACGAGACCGTGTGGCGGTAGTTGTTCACGTTGTCAATGAAGCCGGGATACCAATCGTCGAAGCCTCGGCCCTGATGGATCGCGCCCTCCATCCCGCGTGCGTCCAGGTACGAGGCCAT
>Ga0247727_10005346_pt1 | contig 26181 bp, 23 predicted proteins | sample WisWelCaveWW1625_FD_202498 | JGI IMG/M metagenome (GOLD analysis project Ga0247727, IMG submission 202498) | Biofilm microbial communities from Wishing Well Cave, Virginia, United States - WW16-25 | ecosystem: Environmental > Aquatic > Deep subsurface > Groundwater > Cave microbial mat | place...
GAATTCCTGGTGATGCTGAAAATCGGAGAAGAGGAAGGGTACACCTCATACCATCGCAATGTTGCAAGAGATGATTCTATGCAGGGAGGCGGCAATGGATAAGGGAGCCTTCCAAAAGAAAATGGCGAATGTTGTCGTGCTCACTTTCATCATAGCTGCATCGCTTGGAGGGTTAATTCTCATCAAAAAATACGTTGGTTACGTTGGAACAGAAGTTCCGGCAGAAGCAGGCACCATCACCACGCTCAAGATAGACGACAGAAGGCAGACGGTGCTCTGGGCCGGTGGATTTGGCCTGATTTTCAGGGAATCCGGCTTTACAGAAGAACAGTTCCAGACATACGGGCCGGGCGACATCACCTCATTAACATTGGTCTTCGACTGCTTTGAGGAGAAAAGCGAGCAGGAGGTTTATGCAAGCCTGACAAACTCCATAAATTTTTCCGCGCTAAGAGCCGGCTCGTGGGACATGGTCGACAGGGATTTTTTCAATCTTAGCATCGGCGAGTATAGGACAGAGCGTGCCAACAATACGTTTGTGCAGAACGTGTCTGTTTTGGTTGGCTCAACAAACATCTCTGGCATTCCAGGAGTGTATACGTATCAAAACAGCCTGCCAAACTCCACGGTGTTCTTTACGGGAATACTAAATAGCAGTGGGAACCTAGTCATGGTGGGAAAAGCATATTTCTCGTCCCAGACAAGCTTCAAGAGCACAAGTGTGCGCTATCAGATGCTTCTTCCTGTGCCGAACTCGTCAACAAAATGGTATTTCTTTGCTGATCCCAACGACAATTGCCCTGCCGGAGGAAGCACTGCAACTGTTGGCCAAGCAGTAATCCAGGGATTTGTGTTTGAGTTCAACACCACCACCCCCATCCAGAGCGCATTTGTGACAGCTGGGGCGAACTCTTCCTATACGAATGCGCTTGGCTTCTACAACTTCACCGTGCCAGGGGGTTTCACCTACGATCTCATTGCCATTAAATCAGGGTATGAGGTGAACATCACTAGCGTCACCACTGCTATTGGTAACATCACCAATCAGAATCTTACCATGAAGAAGCCTGTGGGCTTCCTCAATCTCAACTCGACCATCTTCGGCTACGTGAGGAACAATGATACGGGAGAAGTTGTGGCAAATGCAACTATCCTCATCAAGAGCTTCAGCGGCATGTCTAATGCCACGGGAAATTACTCCATAAACGTAAGCTCGGGAACCCACATCATTGCAGCATATAAGACTGGGTTTGAGAATTTCATTGGCAATTTCACCATAGCAAATCTGCAGAATTTGAGCTATGTGGTTAACATGACCCCTTTCCCGACTGAAGGCACGCCTGTCAACGGGACGGTTATCAACAACGGGACAATAGAAGGGTTTGTACGCGACAGCAGCACAAGCGCGCTCATTTCCGGCGTCAGCGTCACCGTCGCAGGAATTTCTAATCTCACCGATGGCGCCGGCCACTACAACATCTCCGCTTATGCGGGAACTACCAATCTCGTTGCAACAAGATCGGGATACAATGTCTACACTGCAGTTGTTAACATCACCGCATTCCTCACGACGCGATACAATTTCACCATGACTCTATCCGAGACAACAGCAGCGAACAATGGATCCCTTTACGTTACGGCGAAAGATGCTTCTGGGACGGCTGTTGTTAATGCTGATGTGAGTGTTGTCGGGTTTACGGATGATACAAACCTCACAGGGGGAGCCGGTTTCCCCAACGTTCCTGCCGGAACCCATGTTCTTGCATCAACAAAAACAGGCTACGAGAATTTTGTCGGCAGGGTGAATATCTCAGCGGGAATTGTGACATACTACAACCTTACCATGGAAACTATTGAGGAGGCTGGATTGGGCGCCGGCTCTGGTCCCGGAAGCGGGGCTGGATTGGGCGCAGGGCAGGGGGCTGGATTGGGGGCAGGCCGCGGGCCCGGTACTGGATTTACATCCCAAGTCGAGCAGCCTGTAGAAGTGAGGGAATTTGAGATATCCATCAACCGCATCATCAAGAAAGTCCGTTACGGGACATTCATCACTGTCCCCTTGGTTATCCGGAACAACCTGGAAGAGCTGAAGGATGTGCGCATCAACGTTGAGGGAGATGTCAGGGGAATGATTCAGCTTGACAAGGAGCGCTTGCTGCTTGAAGGAACTTCCTCCCTAGATTTAGAGGTCACAGTTCTTGGCAACCGCGAGCCCGGCGTGTATGAGGGATGGCTTGTGTTTTCCGGCGATATCGAGGAGCGCATGCCGATTTACATCCTCGTGCAGGAAAAAGAGAGAATGGCCATTGAGACTTTGCTCGTGAAAGTCTCCCCAGAAAAGGAAAAATACACTCTTGGCTCCGACTTGAAGTTCAGGGTGGACTTACAAAACTTGCTCTCCGATGAGAAATACAAAGTCCTTTTGTCGTACACCCTAGAAAGCGTGAAGGGCAACACGAGCATTTTCCTTGAGCAGGAAGAAGTGTTTGTGCTGACCGCGTTTACCATCCTCAAGAAGTACGAGCTGCCAACGGACATTCCTGTCGGGAATTACCGCATCAAGGTGAACGCCAAATTCCTTGACATGGGAACAGAAAGTTTTGCCATCTTCACTATCGGGGAGCCTATCTATAAGTACGCGCTATTTGGCTTCATTCCCGTGTGGATGCTCCTCCTCATCATTGGTATAGGCTCTTCAGGGACATTTGGGGTGCTGCTGTACAGGAAAAAGCAGGCAGCGAAGAAGCGCTACCAGACCAAGGTGCATTATGATATGCTTCCGCAGCCCGGCCCAAGGACAACCTATGTTGGCATGATTGCCGAGACAGCAAACAAGACTCACATGAAGCTTGACCAGATGCAATTGCACACGCTCATCGCAGGATCAACGGGCTCGGGTAAATCCGTCGCGGCCCAGGTTATCGTTGAGGAGGCACTCCAAAAAGGCGTCTCGGTTATGGTGTTTGATCCAACCGCGCAGTGGTCTGGCTTCTTGAGGAAAACTACCGACAAGAGAATGTTCGCCCTCTATCCGAAATTCGGGATGAGGAAAACCGATGCAAAGGCCTTCAACGGGAACATCAAGCAGATTCTCGATGCGCGGGAGTTGATCGACATCAAGAAATACATGAAGCCGGGGGAAATCAGCGTGTTCACTATCAACAAGCTGGATCCGCAGGACGCAGATATCTTAGTGGCAAACACTATCCGTCAGGTGTTCAAGGCCAATTTACCCGAGTCTCCTGAACTGCGCCTCCTCGTTGTGTTCGACGAAGTCCATCGCCTCTTGCCGAAATTTGGCGGCTCCGGGCAGGGCTTCCTGCAGATTGAAAGGGCCTTGAGGGAGTTCAGAAAATGGGGCGTTGGCCTTGTGCTTATTTCCCAGGTGCTGAAGGATTTCATTGGAGAAACGAAAGCAAACATCAACACCCAGATCCAGATGAGGACAAGCGATGAAGGCGACTTAGGAAGGATCACAGAAGATTTCGGCGAGAACCTGCTTCAATCCCTCGTTAAATCCCCCCCTGGAACGGGCATGATCCAGAATTCCGAGAACAACAAAGGTGAGCCATACTTCGTCTCCTTCCGCGCGCTGATGCACAGCACGCAGCGGTTGACAGACAAGGAATTGGACGACTATTACAAGTACAATGAGATTGTAGACGATATTGAGTACGAGATGGAGCAGATGGCAAAGGAAGGCATTGATCTTTTTGATTTCCAGCTCGAGCTCAAGATGGCCTTGGACAAGGTGAAGGCAGGAAGCTTCAACATGGTGGATATCTACATTGAAAGTCTGCGTCCAAGATTGAAATCCGTGTGGGATAAGCTCGGCAAGCAGCCCCAGAAAAGGGTCAAGCGCCTTGTCAGCGCGGACGAGCTGAAGGAGGAGCTTGAGAAAGCGAAGAAAGAGCAGCAGAAAACTCAAGCTCCGGCTCCGCAAGCTTCCAGATCACCAGCCCCGCAAAATCCTCTCGCGGAAATTGAGAAGGCAAGGCAGGCGCAGCAGAAGACGCAGACAGCACAGCCAGCAGCGCAACCGTCACAGGGAGTGCAGGGACCTGCGCAGCAGGCTATGCAGCAATCACCTCCGCTACAAAACAATGCAAAAATTTCGCCTCACGTGCAGCAATTGCTTGAGCAAGCGCATGGTGCCGTAACCAATGGCGATAAAGTTCAGTTAAGGACATTGTATACTGTATTGCAGTCAGAGTACAAGCAGGCATCAAAGGAAGAAAAAGCTGAGATTTTCAAGGAAGTTCAGGAAATCCACAAGAGGCTTGCGGCATGAGGGTAGCATGAGCGGAGTTGACTTGGCCATTGATAACCTGAAAGCGCAGGTAAGCGACCTCAAGCAACAGTTTTCGCAGGCGAGAAAAAAAGGGCTCAATGTGTCGCTGCCCTATCTGAAGTTCATGAACATCCCCTCAAAGGTGGGCATCGCAGAAGCCACAAAAAGCGCAGAAGATATCAGGCGGGTCATTCTTTTGCTGGACGAGGTCAAAAAAGAACTTGAAGAAACCCAAAAACACGGGGAAGTGGATACGAAAAATCATGACGAGCAGGATACCATGCAGCGCATACAGTCATTGTTCATGGAAGCAGCGCAAGCTGTCCGCGAAAATCATTGGGAGCAGGTGTTGAAAATTTACGTTGAAATTCGTGGTTTGTATCCCTTCATCCCAGAAGGATTAAAAAAAGAAACGTATAAAAGGAGCCTGGAGCTGTATCAGGCCCTGCAGGAAGCAAAAAGAGGGTAGCAGGTAATGTGGCCGTTTAAGAAAAAAGAGGAGAAAAAAGAGGAAGTAGATCCTGATGCCGAGCAGGCTGCCGAGCCAGAGCCCGAGCTGCAGGCAGCTCCTGAGCAGCCGGCTGCGGTTTCCTCTGGAGGGGACAGCGTCGCCATCATGAAGATGGGCGCGGACGTTGAGAAGCTCAAGGCGCAATTTTCTACATTCTTCGAAGTTCAAAAAGCCTCAAACGAGCGCTTCGGGCGCATCCAGGAGCAGATTGGCGAACTGAGGAGCATGATGATCGAGCGTGACAAGGATGCCCAGCGATTGGAAGCCAAGGCAACGCAGGCGGTTGATCTGGTAAAGACAGTGCAGCCTGACAAGTTCATGGTCGACTTGAGGAGGATGGATAGCAAGCTCGAGGCGCTCAAGGCAAACCTGGAGAGCAATGAGAACGTTATCAAGAACACCATCAACGAGCTTAAGGCAATGCGCGACAAGATGGCTGTATTTTCCGGGATGGAGCAGGTCATCAAGATGAATGATGAAGTGAAAGGAGAATTGATGGAAATCCGCAGGCTCCAATCCACTGTTGAGCGTCATGCGGATAAGGTGGAGACTATTTTCACGGAAATGCAGAAAAAAACTGCGGATTTCGTGAGGTTTAGCGATGTGGTCAAGGATTTGGATAAGTCATTTAAGCACATCAGCGCGGATTTCGATTCCATCAAGGTGAAGATCACTGATTTCTCAACGAAAAAGGAGCTCGAGAATCTCATCGCAAAGTTTGACGATTTTGAGAAGTATGTTGGCTCTCTGGTTTCGCTGCTTGGCTCGAAGTTCGAGAAGCTTGAGCACAATGTGGTGGGCAGCGTGGACAAGCGCCTTGAGGAGGTCAACAAGCTCGTTATCGGCTTTAGGTCGCTTGCGGAAAAAACTCCTGACCTGGACCAGTATTTTCACCTTCTTGACGATGAGGCAAGGAAAAAGATAGCCGAGCAGCAGAGAGCGCAGCAGCCGGTTGAGAAGCTCAAGACTCCCGGCATGGAGGAAAACACTATGCAGCTAGAAAAGAAGGAAAGCGTGTTCGCCAAAGTGTCAGATGCTGTTTCCGGAGCGACTTCTGCCATCAAGGACAGAATTGGGAAGAAATAGCGGACAGATAATAAGATAATGGGGTGATAACAGGGTACAAAAGAAAAATTACTTGGCGTTCTTGTTCTTTCTCTCAAAATGCGGCTTGTGCGACAGGTAGTTTGCCAATGCGATGAGGATAATGCCGATTGCCAGATAAAGGATGCTTAGGGGAGTATCAAATTTCAATACGACCACGCTCTTGAAAAAGTATACCATGAGGATAATGATGATAACCTTGGTTAATACTGCCTTCAATTCCTCAAGCGAGTGGAACGTCAGCCATTTTGGGTAGATGTTGCTCTCTTCCCCTTCAATGGCGTCAATCTTGCTGATGAACAGCTCATATATCCCTAGGGAGATGATAATCATGATGATGCCAAGCAGGAACTCATCAATGGAGGAGATGAGGTAAACTATCACCTTGTTGTTTTCCACATGAACGCCTTGCGCGTGTGCATGGATGATTTCGGCAAACGCCTCCACCGTGCTCATGGCCCCAAGATAGAACGCCACGAGAGATGCACAGAGAAGCGCGATGACCGCAATGAGGATAATGAAGCGGAAATTCCATAAGGCGTTTTCAAATCCTTTCTCGATTTTTCCCCTCATAAAGCTCCTAAAGAATGTCTGCTTAAAAAAGGTTACGGCTCCTCGTTCTGTTCAGGGGGAGTTCTCCTGCCATCCTGTTCTTCCAAATGCTTTTCCACAAGCTCTTTCACCAAATCCTCGACTTCCCCTTGGGTGACAAACCGTACAGGATTCCACATGTTCACGTAGCGCTCAATCACCTTGACGTCTTCCTGGCGCGCCATGGATTGCATCTCCTTGAGCATGAGCAGCAGTTTGTCCTTCATATCCTGCATCTCCCGGCGAAGGTCATTGATGTCTGAGACAAGCGTCTTGAACTCGGTTGAAATGTGGCGGTTCTTGACAAGAATATTTTCCTCGGTTACCTGCACAATCTTCCTGAGGTTGGCGAGCGCTTCCTCAAGCGTGCGAATCCTCCTTTCTAAGGAAGAGGAATCCACCTGAGGATAAGGCGCTTCCTGCGCTGCTGCCTGTTTCCCGAAAAACGAGCCTGCCATGATGCCTTCTCGGGTTATGCTGCTATTAAAGGTTTGCGACTATGGGAAAGTGGTTTCATGAGAAGAAGCAGGTTAGCGGCTTCTCACTTACACAGTTAGAATGTATGGTTGATTCCCCGTAAGGGACTTCCCCCTTGTCAACTCAATTCCCACTACTAAAAGACGTTCGCCTGATGCCGCTAACCATAACAAACCGCAACATTTAAAAAGGACATAACATAAAATATAGTAAATATTTATTAATAGATAAAATATATTTTATAATATGTTTATATGATGCCCATAGGGTACATTGCCATTGAGCCAAAAAAAGAGCGGGAGAAGCCATGAAAAAGCCCATCAGCGCGACAATTGACGAGGAGATTATTTCTTGGATAGAGGATGAGGTGGACGGCCGCAAGTACAGGAACAGGTCCCATCTTATCGAAATCGCCCTTGAAAACCTCAAGAAAGGAGGGAGGAAGTAATGGTCTTGTTTGGCGATTCAAAGAAGCCTTTCACTTACGAAGTGATGCGCGAAGGGGACGAGAACATGCTCATCGTGGACATGGAGAACTATCCGCTTATCCCTTCCGTCGAGGACGATCCCATCTGTATGTCCCGCATCATCGACATCCTTGCTGAATCCGGGCAAGTGACCAAAATAGTGTTCACGCAAAAGCGCAATTACGAGTACGGCTACCAGCAGACCCTCATGCTGCGCGATGTCGCGGCCATCTACAAGCAGCTCACCAAGGGCAAGAGCACGATGAATTACATGAACCTACTCGCGGATGTCTCTTGCTCGCGTTACGTGGCTCCGTGGTACTCGTTCCTGCAAAAAATCAGCATGGATTCCGTCAAGAAGGATCCTATTGGGGCGTATATGGACCTAAAGCGGGAGATGCGGGACGAGCGCATCAACATCGACAAATCCACTGATCAGAATTTCATCCACTGCGACCGCAAATATCTCGCGGCCCTGCAGTTCATCTCCTCTCTCCTCGAAAGGACCAAGCTCATTGAGGCCGCGCAGCCGTACATTGCAGGAGCCAAAGTCGGAGAGCGCGACATCTATAGGAGAATCTTCGCGCCTGAGATTCGTCCTGATTTCATGTTCACCAAGCTCATGGCTAATTTCCCCACGGATGGCGAGGAAATAGACAGCTATTCCATCGATAAGAACACCGAAGTCACGATTTTCAAGCTCCAGGACACCGTGCACTATCTCTACCACCTTTCCCCTCCAGAATTCAAGTTGGATGAAGCGAAGTATGAAATCCTGGACAGCGCGCGCAAGATCCTGTCAGAGCACAAGCCGACCAAGAATGAGTTCATCAATCCGGAGCGCATGCGGGAGGTGTTCTTCAACATCGGGATGGACCTTATTGACGAGCTTGCGTCCTACCGCAACCTGCATCTGGCGTCAAAAGAAATCGAGGAGCTCACCAAAATCCTGGTGAGGTACAGTGTTGGCTTTGGCCTTATAGAGGTTCTCTTGCAGGACGACAAGGTGCAGGACATCACCATCAATTCTCCATTGGGAGATATCCCGATGTTCATTGTGCATCAGGACTACACGGATTGCAAGACGAACATTGTTCCTACAAGGACTGATGCGGAGTCATGGGCATCCAAGCTTCGCCTGATCTCCGGCAGCCCATTGGATGAAGCTAATCCTATTCTCGATTCCGAGCTGATTATTCCTGGAGCGAATGCGCGCGTCGCAGCGATAACTGCCCCTCTGAATCCGTCCGGCATAGCGTTCGCTATTAGAAGGCACAGAGACAAGCCATGGACCCTGCCGCTGTTCATGAAAAACCGCATGCTCACCGCAACTGGGGCTGGGTTGATAAGCTTTCTCGTTGATGGTGCAAGAACCATGCTTGTCGCGGGCACAAGAAGCGCGGGCAAAACATCCCTCTTGAGCGCGGTCTTGGTTGAGCTCATGCGCAAGTATCGCGTCATCACGATTGAAGACACTCTGGAATTACCTACCAAAGCACTGAAGGATTATGGCTACAACATCCAGGCCATGAAAGTCGCCTCTGCATTGGGTAGGGGCTCGTCTGGTGTGACTGCGGAGGAAGGCATTAGGGCCACCCTTCGATTGGGAGATTCCGCTTTAATTGTGGGCGAGATCAGAAGCAAGGAAGCGCTCGCATTGTACGAAGCCATGAGAGTGGGGGCGTTGGCAAATATTGTGGCTGGCACGATTCACGGCGATTCCCCTTATGGTGTGTTTGACCGCGTGGTCAATGATTTAGGAGTTCCTACAACATCATTCAAAGCCACGGATATTATAATGGTGACCAATCCCATCAGGAGCCCTGACGGCCTACACAGATGGAGGCGCGTGACCCAGATCACGGAAGTGCGCAAGCATTGGACCAAGGACCCGATGGATGAAGGGGGCTTCGTGGATTTGATGAAGTATGACGCAAAAACAGACGAGCTTGTGCCAACTGAAGATTTGATCCACGGCGATTCCGACATCCTGAAGAGCATAGCCTCCAATGTCAAGGACTGGGCCGGCGACTGGGATGCCGTGTGGGACAATATCATGGTAAGGGCAAAAATAAAGCAGACGCTCCTTGATGTCGCGGTGAAGACAAACAACATGAACCTCATTGAAGCGGAATTTGTCATCCACAGCAATGACCAATTCCACAAGATCTGCGATGATGTGAAGGAGGAGCTCGGTTCATTGGATACCGAGAAGATCTATTTCGAGTGGAATGAGTGGTTCAAGAGGCATGTCAAGAGGATTGGTCTGAGATAAAGTGTGGTTAGCGGAATAAGGGAATAAAAGAGGTAAAAAGAGGATGCCCCCGAATATCCAGGAGCAGCAGAAGCTCAGGAGCCTGATAGACCTCTACAAGAAGAACCTTGAGCGCGAGCTGGGAGTGCAAGTCAACAAAGTTGAGCAGATAAGCTCAAGGGAGTATCAGCAATTCAAGTCAGAGTTCATGCCTCTCCACATGGGGTGGTATGAAACTTTTTGTGGGCTTAGCGAGAAAGTCCTCCAGATAAAGCCGGATCAGAAGCAATCGCAGGAGCTGCAGGAGTCCATTGACATTTGCCATCTCAGCATCACGCCAGCCGGTTCTGTGTCTTCATCATTTCTCGCGCCCATGGTTACGATACTTTTTGGCTCCCTCCTCTCCTATTTTTTCTTCCAGTCCACGTTTTTCATCGTGTTTTTCGTGCTGCTCGGAATAAGCCTGTACAAGATTCTTGGACGTCTGCCTCATTTCCTGGCAAACAATTGGCGCCTCAAGGCAAGTAATCAGATGGTGCTGTGCGTCTTTTATGTGGTGACATTCATGCGCCATACGCCAAACCTGGAAAACGCCATCGTTTTCGCGGCAGAGCATTTAGCTCCCCCTCTCGCGCTGGATTTAAAAAAAGTGCTTTGGGATGTTGAGACCGAGCGTTATTCTTCTGCGAAGGAGTCCCTTGATGCCTACTTAGAAACATGGAAGAAATGGAACATTGAGTTCATCGAGGCGTTCCATTTGATAGAATCTTCCTTGTATGAAAGTGATGAAGCTCGTCGTCTAAATTCGCTGGACAAGTCCCTTGAAGTCATTTTGGAGGAGACATATGAGAAGATGCTCCACTATGCGCACAATTTGCAGAACCCCATTACCATGCTCCACATGCTTGGCGTCATCATGCCGATTTTGGGGTTGGTTATTCTTCCTTTGGTGGTGAGTTTCACGGAAAATGCAAAATGGTATCATATTGCCTTGCTGTACAATATTGCTTTGCCGCTCATCGTGTATTACATGGGCCGGAATATTTTGTCCCAGCGCCCCACAGGATATGGAGATACCGATATCTCAGAAGAAAATCCTGAAATCAAGAAGTACAAGTACATCAACATCTCGTTCGGCTCGATGGAGCTTCAGATGAGTCCGCTGTTTGTCAGCGGCGCCATCTTCATTGTGTGCTTCCTTTTTGGGATATCGCCGCTGGTGATGCATCTTGTCGGCTTTCAGGATTTTGGCTTTGGAGCAGAGGATAGCAACAGCCCCTGCGGGTATAAGTTTTGTTTTCTAGAGTATAAGCTCATAGAGCATCCGGACGGAACAACAGAAGAGCTTGGGCCTTTTGGGCTGGGGGCAGCGGTTATCAGCTTGTTCATTCCGTTGGGGTTCGGGCTGCTGATAGGGTTATACTACAAGCTCCGCTCAAAGGATGTGATTAAGATTCGCAACAAGGCAAAGCAGCTTGAATTGGAATTTGCGGCCGCGTTGTTTCAGCTGGGCAACCGTTTAGGGGATAACCTGCCCGTGGAAATAGCTGTTGAAAAAGTAAGCACTTCAATGGAAGGCACCATTTCCGGAAATTTTTTCAAATTGGTGAGCATGAACCAAAGAAGGGGGGGGATGGGCATCGAGGACGCCATTTTTGACAAGAAGCGGGGAGCATTGGTGTCATTTCCCTCAAGCATGATTGAAAGCTCCATGAAAGTTCTTACGCAAGGCATCAAGAAAGGGCCGAGGATAGCCGCTCAAGCGCTAACAAATGTTTCAAGATATATCAAGGAGATCCACAAGGTCAATGAGCGGCTAAAAGACATCATGGCGGACATCATTTCATCAATGAAATCACAAATTAGCTTCCTTGCGCCGGCCATTGCAGGCGTGGTGATAGGCATCACCTCCATGGTTACAACCATCTTAAGCAAGCTCGGGCAGCAGCTGGCTGAAGTTACTTCTGATCTTGGCTCTGATTCCTCTGCCGGAGGCGTTGATGGGCTGTTGACGTTGTTTGGAGACGGCATTCCCACGTACCAATTCCAAATAATCGTCGGCTTGTATGTCGTGCAGATTGTGTACATCCTCACGATTATGGCCAACGGCATCGAGAACGGGGCTGACAATCTTAATGAGGAGTTCTTGCTTGGCCAAAACCTGGTGAGAAGCACGATCCTCTATTGCACGATTGCACTGATTGTGATAATTGTGTTCAACTTGATTGCAGGAGAGATATTGACTTCTTCGTTGCAAGGGTAGGGGATTGAAAATTATAAAACATGAGAAAAAAGAGATGGGAACGGGGAGATTTGAACTCCCGACAACCACGTGTCAGTTGTCTCAACTGGCATTCAGAACGCCAGTGAGGATATCTTCAGCGTGGTGCTCTCCCGGTCTGAGCTACGTTCCCGGAAAGGCAAAAGAACCCCTGCCCCTTTTAAATAGCTTATGGTGACTCGAGAATTAAACACACACGCCTTCTTTGCAGCTTCCGGTTTGGCATTTTGTTGTTTTCACACGCGCAATGCCGTCCTGGCAATACCATTCTGAGATGGTCACTAAGTTTGCGCAGTAATCTGTTCCTCGTTCAAGAGGCTTGCCGTTGATAGTGACATTACCCACCACGTCAAAATTGATTCCGTCAGGATGCTCTGCGGTGACATCAGAATCCTTGCATCGCGAACTTGAGGGAAGTGTTGGTTGTTGCGATGTTGAATTTTCTGCGGGCTGCTCTTCTGGCTCCAGCAAGGATTCGTTGAGTTGTGTTACGGATAGGGCAGGTTCTTGAGGCGCCTCTGTTGGCCGCTCCGTTGACTGTTGCTCTTCCTGAAGCGGTGTATCTTGCGCAGCTTCAGGTTGCTCTGCTGTGCACCCTAAAAGGAGGAGGCAAAAGACAATTCCTGAAAAAATGGCTATAATTTTCATAAAATTTAGATAACATCCTCTTCATCGTCCACCAGCTTGTCTGTGAACTCTTCCCCATCATCTTTTTTGGAAGGATGTTTGTGGCTGGAAGCGTGCTTTGCAGGGGCGCTTGATTCTGAAGGCTTTTCCATCGCTTCGTCGTGCTTGCCAATGGTCTCGAGCTTGCCAAATCTTCCTGTCGAGACTTGCAGCTCGCCTTGCCATTCTGAGACGTAGCCATTGGTGAGCCTGATGCGGTCTCCTGGTTTGACTTGGTCTACTTCATCGTTCCAGAGAGTCATCTTGACATCTCCCGTATCATCCTTTGCAACTGCTGATGCCACTCTTCCCGGCTTTCCAAATTTTTGGAATTCCCTTGAGGGGCCCACATCAAGAACGTCAAGCTCTATCGTGACATTGCCCTGTTTCGCCTGCAGCTCTTTGACTTTTACCATGGATGAAGAAATCCTATTGCGCTTTAATAAGTTTTCCCACGCTTTCAAGGGAAGCACCGTCCATAAGCTCTCGGATAGTGTTCCGGATGCCTTCCATGGGGATGCGGGCTTGCTTTGTGGTGTCCCTATCTCGTATGGTGACGGTGTTGTCTTCCATGCCTTCAAAATCAACTGTAATGCAAAAAGGAGTGCCTTGCTCATCGTTTCGTGCATAGCGCTTGCCAACAGTTCCTGACCTATCATACGCGCACGTGAATTCTTTGCCGATTTCCTTCACCAATTCCTGCGCCTTGGACATCAAGGGCTCTTTGTTGACCAATGGGAAAACACCCACTTTGGTTGGGGCCAGCAGAGGGTGCAGGTGCAGCACCACATTCTCGCGCTGTTTGTCAAATTCATAGGCATCAAAGAGGAATACAAGGAACGTTCTCTCAACTCCCTGGGAGGGCTCGCACACGACATGAGGGACAACTTTTTTCTTTGTTTCCTCATCAAAAACACTCATGTCTGTTTTGGAATGCTTCATGTGCTGCTGCAGGTCAAAATCTCCACGATTGGCAACTCCTTGCAGTTCTTTCCATCCAAAAGGAAACTTGTACTCCAGATCCCACGTGTCAGAAGCGTAATGCGATAATTCGTCTTTCACATGCTGCCTGATACGGAAATTTTCTTTTTTTGCGCCCAAGAAAACAAACCATCGGTGTATGATTGCAAGCCAGTAACCGTGCCATGGATTTTTTATTATTTTTTTTGCTAATGCTTCCTTGACAGTGTACTTGTGCGGCTCTTTGTTGTGCTTTTGCATCTCTTCTGTGTAAATAAGGAGCTCGTGATCAGAAACTTCATCAATGAACGGGCATTCTGTGAGCTTGTCGGGATGGACAAAGTATTCAATTTCCATCTGCTCAAATTCCCTCATGCGGAAAAGGAAATCTCTTGGAGAAATCTCGTTTCTGAACGCTTTCCCGACCTGTGCAATGCCACAGGGTAGTTTTAATCTTGCATTTTCCATTACGAGCTTGAAATCAGCGAACATCAGTTGCGCGGTTTCCGGGCGCAAGTATGATATGCTGCCATCCACCGGGCCGACATTGGTTGAGAACATCAAATTGAACTGCTTGGGCTCCAGAAGAGAGTTGCCGTTTGGCGATTTGAGCTTGTGTTTTTGTATCAGTTCCCATAGCTCTTCTTTCTTCATGCCGCTGGTTGAGATCTTTAATGCGTCCTCGATAAGAATGTCTGCCCGATATCTTTCTTTTGTCTTGGTGTCTTCAACTAGAACGTCCTCAAAATTATCCACATGGCCGGATGCCTTCCACACAGCAGGATGGGTGACAATCGAGCCGTCAATGCCGGCAATATCCGGGCGCTGCTGAACAAAAGTCTTCCACCACTGCTGCTTGATGTTGTTTTTCAGCTCCACCCCAAGAGGGCCAAAATCAAAGAACCCCGCAATGCCACCATACACTTCCGCGCTCTGATAGACAAACCCCTTGCGCTTGCAGAACGTGGCCATTTCTTCTATGGAGATGCTCATGGCATTAAGCTGAAGAATGCGTTATTTAAATGTTGTGAGGGCACCATGTTTAATGGAAGGTGCGCCTCTTGGCGTGAATGCTGCCATTCCGTCATGTAAGTGGAATTTTACTCTGCATAGATATCCGAGTATGCCAAAAGTCAGATAGGGGATTCCAAAAAGTGAGGAATAGGCAAGAGTTTTGAATAAATTAACAGAATTCTCATACGTCGACTTTATAGAAGAATGCCCAAAAGTGAAGCAATGGTACACTGCCAAGTTGGTTATGAGGTTTGTGGATGATTTTGCAAGGGCTGTGATTGCCACATTGATAGAAGGATCGATACCATGTTCCGCAAGCAGGTAAGTAGCGATTCCTCCAGGAACATAGCTTACCGGGGATGCTGCGATAAGGGAAAAATGAAGGCGCTTATTGGCAGGCAAGGTAAGCTGGTCATAAAGATGCTTTACTTCAGAGGCAAGGTCTTTGGGCATGATGGGGGGGAGGGCAGTATCTTTTAAATTCCTTACGGAGAAATGAGGTTGCAAAAAATTATGCGCTCGCCGCTTTCCTCATCCACTCCACTTCCTCTTCGTCCAAGTCAAACTCGTTGATGAAGTTCTGCTGGAATGTCTTGCTTTTCTTGAATGCAAAAATCATGTAGGGCATGGTAGAGGTGATAACATCGTGGACAGAGGAATGGGTTTTTTCCGCAATCTTGGCTGCAATGGCTTTTTTCTTCATGGATTTCTGCTTTGCCCACCACATTTTTAATATCCTGCCAGTTGGCTTGTACCCTACAAACGCAGGATTCTTCTGGTCTTTTGCCATGGCAACCCCCCCAGTCAATAATACGCCGACATACACTAAAAATCTCCAATGCTGCCATCTCCTGATGCGCCTTTTGAAAATATCAGCCTTGCTTAACGCGTCGTATGCCCGTGCCAAATCTTGAGGATTGGTGTATTCTTTCGGCAAGTTTTCATCCAGCCATAAAAATTGCTCATCAACATCTTCTTCAACAGTCTCAAATGCTTTCGTTGCCACTTCAAGCGAGGTGGTCTTGAATATTTTTTGGAGTGCAGTCATGATGTGCTCTGTCCTGTCCCTGTCTGAAAGCTCTTCGACAGATTGCTTGGTGAGTTTGCCTGCAATGATTGCCATGACTTGGAGGTTGTTGATGGCAGCTCTGGCATCCCCTCCTGCCCTTCTGGAGAGCATTTTCAGTGCATCTTCTTCATAAGGGATTTTTTCATGGGCGCAAATGGCTTTGAGGATGGAAAAGATGCTTTCATGCTCCAACGCGGAAAATTCCACCAAAACTGATTTTGATTTTAGCGAAGAGAGCTTATGGTCATAAGGGTTTGTCGCAGTAAGCACAACTGGATAACGCGTCCCCTCAATGAGCTTAACCAATGCCTGCGCTCCTCCCCGATCCTGATCACCTGCAAGCCCATCTATCTCGTCAACAAGTATCAATTTGCCCGTGAAAAACAGGCTCTGCTGCCTGATTGCCCCTCCAACAACGGACTCGATTTCAGCAGCTGTCCGAAAATCGGATGCATTGACTTCCACAATCTCCCAGCCGTGCTGCTTTGCAATGGCGTGCGCTGCGGATGTCTTTCCCGTGCCAGATGGCCCATAGAGCATTGCAGCTTTTTTCTTCCCTTTGCTGAAGTTTGCCACAAACTGCTGAAGCTGCTTGACAGCTTCTTCCTGCCCAATAATTTCATTTGGCTTCTTCGGAGCGTACTTGTCAATGAAGGGTTTCATTGCCTTGCGTAATTCTGCAGGGGTATTAAAGTTTGCGCCCAGCGATTTGTATCAGGGTGCCAGTAGCGCTGTGCCCTATATGCTTCCCGGCAGATATCATACATGCCAAGCCGGGTATGTGTGCCAATGGTGAGTTTCCATATCTGGACTTCGACTGGGCTTTTTTGGTGGATGACATCTTTGATTTCAGTTTCCACCCCTGGAGTCCCCATAGTAAGAAAAATCCCTTGCAGCTGGCGTTCGATAGTGTGAAGAACTTCCTTTCCTTGAGGGCCAATCCCTTGTTGCCCTTTCCAGCTTTCATGCTCCCGCACCGTGAGGCTGCCACTAACTATTAGAGAGGAGACATACCTTCTGGAACGTTCATTGTCTGCGCGAAGCAGATAATATTTGCCAACGGGGATTCTTGATAACTCTATGATTGGCGGCTCGTAGCACCTTTGTGTTGTGGCATTCATGGCGTTTCCTCTGTTTGTGTAGAAGTCAGCATACCTAGAACAATCAAGTGTTGTGCCCGCGCGATATGCTAACGATGGCGGGCTTATAGCAGCAGAAGTGACAGATTTAGGGGTAGAAAGGAAACGTTGATTCCGGACATTCTTATGCTAACCATATGCATAATGAAATGGAGCTTTTATTTAAACATTTCTTTTCTGCATTGTAAGATTTATAAAGAAAATAGCCTGCACTAGGGCAATGGAGCAGCAAGAGTCCAAAGCATACAACCCCAAGGAAGCCGAGCCGCGCATCAGGGAGTTCTGGGAAAAAGAGCATGTGTACAGGTTTGACCCTGAAAGCAAGAAGGAACTCTATTCCATTGACACTCCCCCTCCGACAGTATCGGGGGCAATGCACATCGGCCATGCGTTCTCCTATTCCCAGCAGGATTTTGTCGCGCGCTATAAGAGGATGCGCGGCTACAGTGTGTTTTATCCGTTTGGCACAGACGACAATGGACTTGCAACTGAAAGGCTTATTGAAAAAATGAAGAACGTCTCTTCCAAAAAAATGGCGCGGGATGAATTCATTGCCCTCTGCCTCAAAACTCTTGATGAGATCCGCCCGGAATTCGTGCAGGATTGGAAGAATATTGGCGTTTCCGCGGACTTTTCCGTTTTCTATTCAACTATCAATGACCATTGTAGGAAAATCTCGCAGCGCTCATTCGTTGAGCTCTACAATAAAGGACTGGTCTATCGCGAGTTCCGCCCGGTGATTTTCTGCCCTTCATGCAGAACTGCAATAGCGCAGGTCGAGATGCAGGACGCGCGATTAAAATCAACGCTCAATTACATCAAAGCTCCTGCAAAAGACGGCTCATTTCTCATCTACGCAACCACAAGGCCGGAAGTCCTCTACGGATGTGTTGGCATGAGCATCAAGAAGGACGGCGAGTATGTGAAAATCAAAGTTGGAAATGAGATTTGGATAACAAGTAAGGATTCATTGCCATTTTATGACGGGAAAATTGAATACAAGGTTGCCGGCGAATTAAAAGGAAAAGACCTCATTGGCCTTAAAGCCACTATCCCTATTGCAGGGAATGTTGTTGAGGTAACTCATGACGAGGCAACTGAAACAAATTTCGGGACCGGCATTGTGTATTACTGCACCTATGGCGGGAATGACTGCATTGAGTGGATGTCGCGCCATCCGACGGTGAAGCCAATCCATGTCATGTCCGCTGATGGCAAGTACAACGAGCTCTCTGGCAGATACAAAGGAATGGCTTCAACTGAAGCAAGAAAAGCCGCCTTGGAGGACTTGGAAAAAGAAGGATTCCTTATCCACAAGCAGCCCATTGAACACGCCGTGAATGTCCATGAGCGCTGTGGAACGGAAATTGAGTACGTCGCGACAGATCAGTGGTTCATTCGCTATCTCGATTTGAAGAACGAATTCCTCAACAGGGGAAAAGAGATGGTATGGTATCCGCAGCACATGCGGGTTCGCTATGAGAATTGGATCAACGGGTTGAAATGGGACTGGAACATCTCGCGGCAACGGCATTTTGGCGTCCCGATTCCTGTGTGGTATTGCAAGAAGTGCAATGAAATAACGATTGCAGAAGAATCCCAGCTGCCAACTGACCCGTTGAAAGACAAGCCTAAGAAGAGCTGCAAGTGCGGCTCGCATGAGTTTGTCGGGGAGAAGGATGTCCTCGATACCTGGGCAACCTCTTCCCTTACACCACAGTTGGCAGTCGAGTTGATGAAAGACAAACACATCTACAAAAAATTGTTTCCTATGAGCTTGAGGCCGCAGGCGCATGACATCATCACGTTCTGGCTGTTCAACACCGTCGTGAAAAGTCACCTTCATGAAAACAATGTCCCTTGGAAGAACATCATGATTTCCGGCTGGGCTTTGGACCCCCATGGCAAGAAGATGTCAAAGAGCAAGGGAAATGTCGTTGCTCCCCAGGACATGATTCAGAAATACTCTGCTGATGCGCTGCGCTTCTGGGCCGCAGGCTCGTCTTTGGGGGATGACATGCCGTTCCAGGAGAAAGACCTTGTTACCGGGCAGAAATTCACTACAAAATTGTGGAATGCTTCAAAATTCACGGCCATCCATCTTCAGCAGTATGAGCCAAAAAAGCCGAAGCATCTGGAATTGATGGACAAGTGGATACTTTCAAAATTGAGTAGCATCATAAAAGACTCGACAGAGACATTTGACAAGTATGAATATGCAAAAACAAAATTAGAGGTTGAGAAATTCTTTTGGCATACTTTTTGCGACAACTACCTGGAAGTCGTGAAGGACCGCGTCTATAATCCTGATAAGAGAAGCGTTGAGGGAAAAGAATCTGCGCAGTATTCATTGTACGTTTCATTGTTGGGAATTGTCAAATTAATGTCTCCCATCATGCCTTATATTACAGAGGAGCTGTACCAATTGTATTTCAAGCAACATGAGAAGGCAAAAAGCGTCCACCTTTCTTCATGGCCAGCACTTGACATGAAGGACGAAGAAGCCGAGAAGGCAGGGGATTTCTTTGTTGCCGTCTTGGAGAAAGTGCGCAAGGCAAAGTCGGAGAAGAAAGTGTCCTTGAAGACTCCTGTTGAGAAGCTTGTCTTGAAGGGGCCCATCTCGCAGGAGCAATTTGGGCAGATGATGCTGGATTTGGGTGCTGCGACAGGGGCGAAGGAGATTGTTTTTGAGACCGCCAGTGAGCTGGTTGCGGATATCCAGTTCCCCTAAATTTCACCCAAAAAGAGGGAAAATTTAAATATAACAGAGGCATATCTAAGGAGATTATTGTTTGTGAGGAGGATGCCAATGGTGAACATGACGGGTGCAAGTGCTGAAGAGATATACGCTAATCCTATCAAAGTAAGGGCCAGAGAACGCTTTCGAAGGGACCACGTTTTTCGTCACTTGGCAAAGGACAAGACAGGGTATGTAGAGAGAGGGCCAGATAGTCGTGAAAAAAGACCTCTCCCTTATGTAAACGACGGACAATTTACAGCTTCAGAAAGGAGAGAGTACGGGACCAATGTGCTATTGAATGGAGAGGGTATTGATGGCGCTGGCGCTACAAGGATTGTACTAATGTATGGCAGGGTACTCGGGAAAGAAGATAAAGTAAGACATGTGATAAGAAAATTCGAAGGAAGGAGCGCAGGCGAATTGGTTGCAAGATTGGAAGAAACAAGTCCTCTCGAAAGTTTTGTACCGTTCACAAGACAGAGTGCAGAGTTTGTAAGGGAATACTGTTCCGATTTAGAACTAAGGGCAAGGAAAGAAGTAAGGCCTCTTATGGTGGATGTGTTAAACTCAAGGGCATATTTGATAAGGAAGTATGTACTTGGACAGGATGTAGAGCCAAATCGATTGCATCTTTCCTACCTAGCAGGCACTGGAAAAATGCATTAATCTTGTAAGGGCATTAACTCCTCTTCCACACCACGCCGTCCTTGGAATCCTCAAGGATGATGCCTTTTTCTTTTAGCTTGTTTCTTATCTCATCTGATTTCTTGAAGTCTTTTGTCTTTCGCGCTGCTTCTCGTGCCTGAACGAGCGCTTCTATATCAGAATCAAGCTCTCCTTGCTCCTCAATTACGTCGAGAATTTCGTCAAAATGCTTCATTGTCTTTTTTATTTTTTCAGCGTCTGATTTTCCTATGCTGTTTTCGTCAATGAGCGTGTTCATTGCCCGGATGAAGTCAAACATATGCCCTAAAGCATTGCCGATGTTCAAATCATCATCCATCTCCTTTTCAAAGTCTTTTTTTATTTTTTCTATGGCATGCTCAACGTCTTTGTTGGCAGGTTTGCTTCCATCAATTTTTTCCCGCATTGTTGGCTTGACGTTTTTTAGCCTGAGCATGAAATCATTGATGCGTTGAACTGCTTGTTGAGAAGCATGCAATGCGTCCTCTGTCAAATTTAATTGCACGCGGTAGTTTGTCGAGAGCAAAAAGTAGCGTATGGCGGTTGGTTTGTGGCCTTTTTTCAGCAAGTCCCGCAATGTGTAGAAGTTGCCAAGTGACTTTGACATCTTCTTGCCATCCACCAGCAAATGCTCGTTGTGCATCCAGTATTTCGCGAATTGTTTTCCAGAAGCGCCTTCGCTCTGCGCAATCTCATTTTCGTGGTGGGGGAATATCAAATCAACACCCCCTGCGTGAATGTCAAAGCTCTCGCCTAAATGCTCCATGGACATGGCAGAGCATTCAATATGCCATCCCGGGCGCCCTTTGCCCAGCTCGGTATCCCAAAACACGTCGCCATCATCCTTGTCATACGCTTTCCAAATGGCAAAATCCTGCGCGTTCTCCTTATCGTAGGTATCCTGCTTGACTCTTGCGCCAGCCTTTAGAGACTCGATTTTAGTGTGCGAGAGTTTCCCATAATCCTTAAACGAGGCGATGTTGTAGTAAATTGAGCCATCCTCGCTCTTGTACGCATGGCCGTTCTCCATGAGCTGCTGGATAATCTTCACCATATGCGCAATGTGCTCTGTCGCTTTCGGATATTCGTCTGCCTTTTTGATGCGCAGTTGGTTCAAGTCAGTGAAGAATCCCTTCGTGAAGAATTCCGTTATCTGCTCGAAGGGCTTTTTTTCCTGCATGGATTTCTTGATAATCTTGTCATCGATGTCCGTGATGTTCATGATGTGCATGACATCAAAACCTTTGAACGCAAGATATCTCTTGAGAAGATCAACGCAGAGATAGGCGCGGAAATTGCCAATGTGTGCATAATTCCAAACGGTAGGCCCGCATGAGTACATACGAACGATTTTACGGTCCAGAGGGTAAAATTCTTCTATTCTCCTTGCAAGGGTGTTGTACAGTTTGAGCATTCTCTTTCAGCCTGCCAGAGCGGAGGAGTGCCTCTTTTAATTTGTTTTGTTTTTCTGACGAATTGAAACCTATATTCTCGTAAAACCGGAGTACGGCTTCTTTTTTCCTTATCACGAGGCTAGTCTGTACGCTGTAGTTTTTGTTGGGAGTTTGCTGAAAAGACATAACATATGTGCTATTGTCAATGGCAAATTCTTCTTTAAGGAGCAAAGATTCGGCAACAAGAATTCTTGGTTTTGAGTCCATAATTTTGTGCAATAATTTGTCTTTTTCGTGATATAAAAGAGCTTCCTTGAGCTTCCTTACAGCAATTCGTTTCGTTTGGTGGTTTGTTGGGAAAAAACTTTGCTTCATAAGTGGAACAATGTATTTTTCAATATCATCTATCTCGTCAGGGTTTAATGGGACGTGAATGTTTCTTGATAAAATAAGGTAAGGAAGAGGAGCAGTACCCACACAGCCTTCATCATCAAAGATTGCAGAGAGGTATTGTCTTTTAAGCCCATTATTTCCTTCTTTGACGACCCATGGAAGATCAGAGTTGAGCGCATATTTCTTACCGACAGGAACACCGGCTTTTCTGAAAAGTTCACCTACTGTTCCAGTTCCTATCCTAATCATGTAGCAATGCCTTTGATACTCCATATTATAATGGACTTTGCCAAAAACTTCATTGAGATTCTTAGAGAAAAGTTGGATGTTTTCCTGTTTGTCGCTGCAATATTTTGTTCTAATGAGATTTTTGCGGGAGTTATCATAATACAGACAACCATCAGAGACAAGGTGGCCTATCAAAAAGCCAATTTTTGGATCTCTAAGGTTAATGGGGAACTTCGGCGTTTCTATCGAAGACTTATTTCCTTTCCTAATCTCGAGAATTTTGTCATTAGCAGCTTCAAGAGGGATGTTGGCGTACTCAAGCATCCTCTTGAGATTCTTCACAGAGATTCCATTCTTCCCGCGGGAGATATGGTAAATTTGCGGAGTGTTGAATTCCATGAAAAGCTTGCTCAATGAGCCAGCCTTCCTTACTCCTTCTGCAAGAAGTTTCTGTAATAGGGAGTGCTCTACATAAACTATTTCTGTGTCTTTCAATTCATGCCAGTTTATTTCGTGTTTGCTCATTTTAAACCTCCAAGTTTTTCTTTTGGCAAGGCTTGGAGGCCATGAAAAAGAGTCTTTATGGCAAAAGGAGCTTAACTGACTTTGGGCGATGCCGAAAGTAAGATTATGCTGATTTTGCTTTGCCTCTTTTTCAGAAATATTGAACAGTGCTTGTTTATATAACCACCGTCGGTGGTTGTCCAGTGGGTTGTGGCCTCTTCTTTAGACATTTGAGCCACCTGTCGATGTCCCTATCGGCAATATTGTGCTCAAGTGTAGCGGCAACTTCGCTAAGAATGAAGTTTCTTAGAGCATGGGTGTTGGCCCATCTTGAATATTCAAGCCAGCCGTGCATTCTGTCTAATAGGGTATCGTAGGGCAAATCACCGTGTTGGACGGCATCAATTTCCTCAGCAAGCTCCCTCCTGAATTTCCTCAGGTTGCTTTTCTTGAGAAGTTTGTGATGGCTAAATATCCTATAGCCAAGAAAAGTGACTCCCTTGTTCAAGAGGATTATTTTTGATTTGTCTGGGTGCAGTTCCAATTTGATTGTTTTGAGAAAATTCTGAATTTCCCATTTATAGTGCTCAAGTAATCCCTTATTGTTGTGTAAAATGACGAAATCGTCAACATAGCGGATGTAGTAAGTTGCCTTCAGCTTGTGTTTTACAAATTGGTCAAGCTCGTTAAGGAAAACATTGGCGAAGAACTGTGAGGTGAGGTTGCCAAGAGGCATACCTTTCCGAGCTTGTGAGGAAAGGCCAGCAAATCGAAGATTTGCGCTGCCTTCCACTTCTTGAGGTGACGATTCGCCCCCCCCAGCGTGATAGTTGGAGAATATTTTACGAATAAGCCACATTATTTTTGCATCTTTTACCCTCTTTTTGATGATTGAAAGGAGTGTACTATGGTCAACATTGTCAAAATACTTCCGAATGTCCGCTTTCAGGACATAGCAGGGCAAGGTGTTGTTTTTGCTCACTGTCCTCTTGCAGCCGTCGAAGCGCTTTATTGCGTTAAGCGTTCCCTTTCCTTTTCGATTGGCGTAAGAATCATGGATGAATGTGTTCTCGAAGAGTGGCTCGATGATGTTGCAGAGCGCGTGGTGCACAATCCTGTCCTTGAAGGCGGATTTTGAGATTTTGCGTGTTTTTGGGTCTTTTACGATAAAATGGACGAGAGGATGTGGAGAATAGCAATGGAGCAGAAGCTCTGTACGAAGCAGTAACAGATTATCCTTCAGGTTTTTCTCAAACTCAACGACATAATGTTTGGCTGTTTTCCCCTTCCTTGCCTTCCTAAACGCCAGTTCAAGGTTTGCATAAGAACAAAGATTACCGTAGATGTTGCCATATCTTTTCATATGCAGTGTCTTGGAAACCAAAGCCATTCCACGGGAGTGGCCATTGTTGTCGCCCATCCAATTGTTGCCATTGACATGGAACCTGTCCCTGTTGAAGTTGAAATCGACAGCCCCAACCTTGTAGCCAGCTTATCGTATGTTGCACCGCCGCTTCACCTTTTCGCTTTCGCTACTCTGTGTTGCGGTTGAATTTCATGGCTCGTATGAGCCGTGATAAGTTGGCATGTGGCCTTGGTTTTCGCCAAGACAAGAGGAAAACTAGAATTGAAGCTTATAAATCTACATCTTTATTTTTTGCGCGTCGGCTCCGCCGACTCTACCTTCACTGACACCCCACGGGAGAGGCCATCGTCGTCGCCCACCCAACCGTCGCCATCGACATGGAACCAGTCCCTGCTGAAGAAGAAAACGACAGCCCTTTCAGAGCGTTCTGCTCTGCTTTTTTGAGTCGGCGTCATACATAGGTTTCATGAGCATTTGAGCCACTAAGATTGAAAAGTGTTTGTTCTATTGATTTTTTGCTATCTCTGGTGTCGAATAGTGTTCTGAGATATTTGACACCTTGATCTGTTCCAAGGACAGTATCTAAAGTAGTGTTTTGGTATACTGGAACAATGAGTCTCTTTTCAGTTGGTTGTACAACGATACTTCCATAATCATGAGTTATTTTGGCATTTAGCGTTTCTGGAGAGTAAGTTATTCTTGTGCTTGTTACTTCCCAATGCTTTTTGAAATCAGCCCGCAGGCCCTCAACAAGTTTTTCTTGACCGCCCTTTCCCACCCTATAGATGTCGAGAGCAGATACCATTGGTTTGCTCTGCACATTGAAGAAAGCTATCCAGTCTTGCTGCGTCTTGTATTTTCCGCCGTTTGCTGGCTCTGAGTCTATAACACGAATTTGAGTGGGTGCTGTCCGTTCGGCTGAAAGCTGTTTGGCGTAGTCAGCAAGATTTCTACGATCACTCGAAGTTAGGCTTACCGCCACACCCTTTGGAAGCTGAATTGAAAGATATGCCATACGAACCGTGAACAATAGTGCCTTTTTAAATCTTTCTATTTTTATTCATTGTTGAGTGGTTACAGTTACTGACAAAAAGAAAAAAAGCGGGGAATGGGATTCGAACCCATGAATAAACGCTCTGCAGGCGCTCCCCTTGACCGCTTGGGTACCCCCGCATGTACGCTGGATTGTTGCAGGATTGTTGTAAGGTGTTTGCCGGACAAACAATGTATAAAACCCAACGTATGCGAGAAAAAAGTTACCGACTACACTTTAAATGCTTTTTGTTGCGCACAACCCCATAGTCTGTATTCTCTGTAGATTTGACGACCTTTGAATGCGATCGTCCAAATGCGCTCCGGAAGAGAAGCGCTGTCCCAATGGAAAGCAGGGGATCATCCTGCTCCATGTCGAAGTGGTAACTGTTGTCCCTTCCCTTCCTTCGAAGGTTCATTCTCCGCTCTTCCATCAGCAGGCTTTCCATGCTTACTTGTACTGGAACTCTATTGTCCTGTTGTTGAAGTCCACTTGCATCAATGCAGCTATGAACTCATCCGTTTTTTTGGTGTTTTTATAGGTGTTTTTTTGCTTCATTTTAACCCTCGGTTGTCAGAAATCAAAAGCCGGCGTTAAAATGGCAGTTAGCAGCACTTAAAAATCGGATGGTAAATAGTGGGAGTGCGGCTGACCGCCACCAGAACATTTCCCATTCCCATCCAATTGCTGTTTGCCATTTTATCGACGAATACTAACTTATTTTATCAGTACTTATCTATCGATTATCTGCTATATAACGCCTCTAATAGGGGGCTTATATTTAAATATTGCGATTATAACCTATATAGTTTATAGAGGGGGCGTATGGAAAAGAATAGGTACTCTCGCCAGGAACTCGTCGTGGGAAAGGCTGCGCAGAAAAAGCTCTCGGCGGCAAATGTCGCCATTATAGGGCTTGGGGCATTGGGCAGCATGGCTGCAGAGCTTCTCGCACGGGCAGGCATAGGCACATTGATCATAATTGACCGCGATGTTGTTGAGGAGTCCAATCTCC
>Ga0247727_10005347_pt1 | contig 26171 bp, 27 predicted proteins | sample WisWelCaveWW1625_FD_202498 | JGI IMG/M metagenome (GOLD analysis project Ga0247727, IMG submission 202498) | Biofilm microbial communities from Wishing Well Cave, Virginia, United States - WW16-25 | ecosystem: Environmental > Aquatic > Deep subsurface > Groundwater > Cave microbial mat | place...
CGGCGCTGCTGGAGTCGGTGCGGCCCCGCCTCAAGAGGCCGGGGTCGATCCCCGCGGAGGAGGAGGAGCTCTTCCAGTCGCTCGCCTTCTTCCACCTCTACCACCACCACGAGAGCGACCTCAGCCGCTACATCGGGGAGTACGCCGTGGGGCGGTCCCCGCGGGGCCCGGTCCCCTTCTACCGCGACTTCGCCGAGGACGTGGACGCCACGCTGGGCTCCCTCCCCGGCCGCAAGACCACCCCGGCGCAGGCGGCCCACCTCTTCGCCTGCATGTTCCAGATCCGCCGCGCCTACCACAACCTCTCCCACGACATCGTCGGGCGGTCGCGGCCGGCGGCGCGCCTCAGGGCGGCGGTCTGGGAGTCGATCTTCACCCACGACCTCCGCCGCTACTGGGCGGCGCTCTACGACCGCATGGAGGACTTCACCACGCTCGTCACCGGCCCCACGGGGACCGGGAAGGAGCTCGTGGCGCGGGCCATCGCCTTCTCCCGGTACATCCCCTTCGACCCCGGGACCCGCTCCTTCGCGGCCGACTTCACGACGCTCTTCTTCCCGCTGAACCTCGAGGCGCTCCCCGAGACGCTCGTCGAGTCGGAGCTCTTCGGCCACCGGCGCGGGGCCTTCACGGGCGCGGCGGAGGACCGCGTCGGCTGGCTCGAGTCCTGCCCGCGGGCCGGGACCGTCTTCCTCGACGAGATCGGCGACCTGGGCGCCCGGGTGCAGGTGAAGCTGCTCCGCGTCCTCCAGGAGCGCTCCTTCCAGCGCCTGGGAGAGACGCGGACGCGGCCCTTCCCCGGGAAGCTGCTCGCCGCGACGAACCGCGACCCGGAGGACCTCCTGCGGAAGGGGGGGCTCCGGAGCGACTTCTTCTACCGCCTCTGCTCCGACCTCGTCCCCGTGCCGTCGCTGCGGGAGCGCCTGGACGACGACCCGTTGGAGCTCCCGGAGCTCGTCCGCCACATCGCCCGCCGCAGGCTGGGGGAGGAGTCCGGGACCCTGGCGGAGGAGGCGCTCCGGTGGATCGAGGGGAACATGGGTCCCCGCTACCCCTGGCCCGGGAACGTCCGCGAGCTGGAGCAGTGCGTCCGCAACGTGCTCGTCCGCGGCTCCTACCGGCCCCCGCCCGCGGAGCCGGAATCCGGGGATGCCTTCGGGACGATGGTGGCTCCCATGCGCGACGGCGGCCTCCCGGCCGAGGAGGTCCTCCGGCGCTACTGCGCCTGGGTCTACGGGCGCACCGGCTCCTACCTCGAGACCTCCCGGCGCCTGGGACTCGACCGGCGCACGGTGAAGGCGAAGGTGGAGGCCTCCCGGCGCAGGTCGCCCTGAGACTCCCGCGGGTCCTCGCGTTCTCTCCAGGTCGTCCCCTCGCTCCCCGGCACGGCCTTCGCTCGGAGGAGCGCCGGACTCCGGGCCGTCGCGGGGCCTCGCAGGGACGGGCCCCGTCAGGGGACGCGCCCCGGAGCGAAAGGGGGCACCATGCGCGCGAAACGGACGATGGCCTTGATCATGGTCGCCGTCGGGATGTCGGGATGCGGGTGGAAGAAGATCGGTTGGGAATGGCACGGGGGAACGGGCGGCGGCTTCGCCGGGAAGGCGCCCACCGCGCCGTCGCCGGCCCCGGACCGGAGAGGGGCGCCGGGCCTCCGCGCCGCCAAGGCCCCGGCCGTCTTCACCCACGGCGTGGCGAGCGGCGAGGCCGGGTCCACGAGCGTGCTGCTCTGGACGCGCACGGCGGAGGAGGCCCGCCTCCGGGTCCAGGTCTCCGCCGACCCGGATTTCCCCAAGGGGGAGACGGTCGAACGCGGGGTGGCGACGAAATCCGCCCGGGACTTCACTGCGGCGGTGCGTGTCACGAGGCTCGACCCCGCCACGGCCTACTGGTACCGCTTCGTGGATCCGAAGGGGGAGACGGCGAGCGAGATCGGCCGGTTCCGGACCGCCCCGCTCCCGTCCGTCGCCGCCGATCTCCGGTTCGTCTTCACGGGCGACACCGACGGCACGCGCATCGACGGCGCCCCGGCCTTCAACGACTTCCAGGTGCTGGACCGGGCCCGGGAGGAGGACCCCGACTTCTTCCTCTACCTCGGGGACACCATCTACACGGATTCGCCCATGGGCCTCCTGAACGGCGTGCCGGCGGCCGAGACCCTGGACGACTACCGCGCGAAGTACCGGGAGAACCGGGGCTACGCGGCGCTGCGGGGCCTGCTGGGCGCCACCTCCACCCTTGCCGTCTGGGACGACCACGAGGTCGTGGACAACTTCGCCGGCACGACCGCGGACCCCGACCGCCTGGCCGCCGGCCGGCAGGCCTTCGAGGAGTACATGCCGGTCGCCCGGCACTCGAGGAAGACCGGGTACTTCCGCCACTTCCGGTGGGGGACCGACGCGGAGTTCTTCGTGCTGGACGAGCGCTCCTTCCGCAGCGCGAACGCCTCCGTGATCGCGGGGAACGACCCGCTCCCGACGCTCCCCGCGGAGATCCGCACGGCGGTGGGGCTCGGGCTGGCGGCGGATCCCCCTGCGGGGACTCTGGAGGCCCTCGCCGACCCCGCGCGAACCATGCTGGGTGCGCGGCAGAAGGAGATCTTCAAGTCCCTCCTGCTCGCCTCCGACGCGCGGTTCAAGTTCGTGGTGAACGAGGTGGCCGTGGCGGAGCTCTTCGCGGATCCCTACGACCGCTGGGAGGGCTACCGGGCGGAGCGGGACGAGATCCTCCAGTTCGTGGTCGACAACCGGATCGCCAACGTCGTCTTCCTCACCGGGGACATGCACACCAACGCCGTCCTGGACGTCCGCGTGAGCGTGCTCCAGGGCTCCGAGGTGGTCGCGAAGGAGATCATCGCGGGCCCCGCGGCCGAGTTCACCCTGTCCCAGGAGATCGACCTGCTCTACGGCGAGGGAGCCTCCGCGGCCTTCATCGGGCTCATCGAGGGGCTCAACCCGCCCGTGTTCGCCGATCACGACGCCTACGGCTACGCGCTGGTCGAGGTGGACTCCGGGGCGGGGACGGCCACCGTCACGCTGAAGGACGCGGCGGGGGCGGTGCTGTACGCGATCACGCTGCCGTAGAGCCCGGAGGAAGGCCGGCGGCCACGGGAAGTCCCGTCTCGGGGCTCGTGGCCGCCGGAGACGCGACGGGAGGCGGGGCAACGGGGGTCCCTAGAAGTCGAACGCGATCCCCACCTCGACGCCGCCCTGCAGGGGGACGACGTAGGGGAGGGCGCCGGACCCGCAGATCCCCTTCCCCGGGCCCCCGCCGCCGAAGTGGAGGGCGTCGACGACTCCCGCCGAGAGGACGCCCAGGGCCGCGCCCGCCAGCACGTCCGAGGGGTAGTGGCGCCCCGCCTCCACCCGCGAGAACCCCGCGGCCGCGGCCAGGGCGAAGGCCGGCACTCCGAGCCAGGGGCCGGAGTTCCGCCAGACCAGCGTCGCGGCGGTGAAGGAGGCCGTGGCGTGGCCCGAGGGGAACGAGTTGCCGGAGTCGCCGGGCCGGGACCGGGGTACGGAGAACTTGAGGAGAGTGGCCGCTCCGAGGGCGACTCCGAAGGCCTCGCCCTGGTTCCAGACCTCATCGAGGGCGGTGCGCCCCTCGCCGGGCGCCAGGAGGCCGAGCAGCAGGGAACCGGCCACGAGCGTCCCCGCCGCCGCGTTGCCGATCCCCGGCCGAACGCCCCGGCGCCCCTCGAGGCCCTCCACGCCGTCGCGGTCCCAGGGCCGGACGAGGATCGCGGCGCCGGCCAGGGCCGCGGGCGGGATCGCGTCCGGGGTGCGGAGGTAGCCGTCGCCGACGTTCTCGCTCCAGGCCCGCCCCGAGAAGTGCGACGAGGAGAACCCCGCGACGGTGCCGTGGGGGGACGGTCCCGGCGAGGGCGCCATCGAGTCCTCCCCGGGCAGGGGCCGCGGCGGCTCCTCGCACCACCGGCGGGCCGGGGTGCCGCAGGCCGGGAGCGCGAGTGCCGCTGCCAGCGCGAGCGCGGCGGCCCGGCGGGCGGAGGAACCGCGATGCCGACCCCCGCCGGCGTGCCCGGGCATCGGCGCATGATCGCACCCCTCGGGCGATGCGCCCCAGGTCTCCGCGGCCCTCCTCCCGGGCTGCTCCCCAGGATGAGCCGCGGAGGGTGTCTCCCGGGTACGATGGCCCCTCCCATGGCCCGCCTCCAGGTCGCCCTCGATTTCGTGGACCTCTCCCGCGCGCTGAAGTGCGCGAAGGAGGCGGTGGAGGGCGGCGCGGACCTGCTGGAGGTGGGGACCCCGCTGCTGAAGGCCGAGGGGCTGGACGCGGTGCGCGCCCTGCACCGGGCCTTCCCCAGGGTCCCCGTGGTCTGCGACGCGAAGACCATGGATGCGGGCCGGGCGGAGTTCGAGACGGCGGCGAAGGCCGGGGCCCGCATCGCGACCGTGCTGGCGGTCGGGTCGGACGCCACCATCCGCGAGTGCGTCGAGAGCGGGCGGAACTACGGCATCGAGGTGTACGCGGATCTCCTCGGCCACCCCGACCCCGTGCGGCGGGCGAAGGAGGTGGAGGCCCTCGGCGTGTCCTACGTCGGCGTGCACTGCCCCATCGACGAGCAGATGGAGGGCCTGGATCCGTTCGTGCGCCTCCGGCTGGTGGCGGGCGCCGTGACGATCCCGGTGGCCGTGGCGGGGGGCATCACCGCGGAGACCGCCGTCGACGCGGTGAAGGCCGGCGCCTCCATCGTCATCGTGGGCGGTTTCATCAACAAGGCGGCCGACGGGGCCGCGGCCACCCGCGCCGTGAAGAAGTCCATGGACACGGGCGAGAAGACCGCGTCGGACCTCTTCCGGCGCGCCACGGGGGGCGAGATCCGGGGCCTCCTGGAGAAGGTCTCCACGCCCAACATCTCCGACGGCTTCCATCGCCAGCCCTGCCTGGACGGGATCCGCCCCGTGACGCCCGGAGCCCGGTGCGCGGGGCCGGCCTTCACGGTGCGGGCGGCGCCCGGGGACTGGGCGAAGCCGGTGGAGGCCATCGACCAGGCGCCCCCGGGCTCCGTCCTCGTCATCGACGCCGGGGGATCGCCCCCGGCGCTCTGGGGGGAGCTCGCCACCCACTCCTGCATCCAGAGGAAGATCGCGGGGGTCGTCATCGACGGCGCCATCCGGGACACCCCGGAGATCCGCCGCCTCGGCTTCCCCGCCTTCGCGCGGTGGATCGTCTCCCACGCGGGGGAGCCCAAGGGCTTCGGCGAGATCGGCGTCCCGGTGCGCGTGGGCGGCCAGCGGGTCCACCCCGGGGACTGGGTCGTCGGCGACGACGACGGCGTGATGGTCCTCCCCCGGGAGCGGGCCGTCGAGATGGCCAACCGCGCCATGGACTGCCTCGAGAAGGAGATCCGCATCCGCCACGAGATCGACGACGAGGGGCGGACGCTCAACGAGGTCGTGGATCTCTACAAGTGGGAGAAGGACGGCGGGAGGGGCGATTGAGGGTGACGCTGAACGGGGCCGAGCGCGAGGTCGCCGACGGCACGACCGTGCTCGCGCTGCTCGAGCAGGCGGGCATCGACCGGCGGCGGATCGCGGTCGAGGTGAACCGCGAGGTGGTCCCGAAGACGCGGCATGCGCAGCGGGTTCTGGCCACGGGGGACACGGTGGAGATCGTGACGATGGTCGGTGGAGGCTAGCGTGGAGGAGGATCTCCTTCAGATCGGAAGGCGCAGGTTCCGGTCGCGCCTCATCCTCGGGACCGGCAAGTACCCGACCCTCGATCTCATGAATGAGGCCCTGAAGGCATCAGGATGCGAGTGCGTCACCGTGGCTGTGAGGCGGGCCAACATTGAGCGGAAGGGCGGGGAGCCTTCGCTTCTCGACGCGCTGGACCTGAAGAGGTACGCGATCCTGCCCAACACCGCGGGCTGCTTCAACGCCGAGGACGCCGTCCGCACCGCCCACCTGGCCCGGGAGTTCGACCTCAGCGACATGATCAAGCTCGAGGTGCTCTCCGACCCGCAGTCCCTCCTCCCGGACCCCGTGGCGACGCTGGAGGCGACGAAGCGCCTCGTGAAGGACGGTTTCACCGTGCTCGTCTACACGAGCGACGACCCCATCCTCGCGAAGCGCCTCGAGGAGGCCGGCGCCGCCAGCGTCATGCCGCTGGGATCCCCCATCGGGTCGGGGCAGGGGATCCTGAACCCGTGGGCCATCCGCACCATCGTCGAGCGGGCGAGGGTGCCGATCATCGTGGACGCGGGGGTCGGGACCGCGAGCGACACGGCCATCGCCATGGAGCTGGGCGCCGACGGGGTCCTCATGAACTCGGGCGTGGCGCTGGCGAAGGACCCCGTCGCCATGGCCGGGGCCATGCGGCACGCCTGCGAGGCGGGGCGGCTCGCCTACCGGGCCGGGCGCATCCCGCGCCGGGAATGGGGCCAGGCCTCGAGCCCCGTCGCGGGGACCATCGCCGCCCCGCCGCCCGGCGTCCCCGGGGAGTAGGCCCTGTCCGCCCCGGATCCCGGGTGGGCCTGGAGCCTTCCCGGGCTCGTCCTCGGCCTCCCGGCGCTGGGGTGGCTCGCCTGGACCCGCGGGAAGCCGTCGGACCCGGTGCCCCGGGCGGAGCCGGTCCTCCGTCCTCGCGGGGTCCTCTGGGCGGCCGCGCTCTGGGTCGGGTACCTCGCGCTCGTCACCCTCGGGGTCGTCCTCCTCTTCGCGGCGTACACCGTGGCCCGGGGGCGGGCGCCGCGGATCGACGAGATCCCCTTCGGGGTCCTCCTCGGCATCGACTTCGCGGGGAAGGCCGCCGCGGTCGGGGGGATCCTCCTCGCGCTCCGCCTGCGGCGGGACCACGCCCCCCTCGTGCGGCCCGCGGCGGTTCGCCCGGCCGCGGTGGCCGGGCTCCTCACGGCGCTGGCCTTCCTGCCCGTGTCGCTGGGGACGGGGATGCTCCAGACGTGGCTCTACGGGCTCCTGGAGGTGGAGTTCCGGACGCAGGACATCGTGATGAAGGCGCTGCAGGGCTCCGCAGGGCAGTTCGCCGCGGTGGCGGCCTTCGGGGTGCTCGTGGCGCCGGTGTTCGAGGAGATCGTCTTCCGCGGCTTCCTCCACGCGGGACTCCGCACGCGCCTCGGCCCCGCGGCCGCCGCCTTCGTCGCCGCCGCGGCCTTCTCGGGCTCGCACTTCGAGCGGGACGCCTTCCCCGCGCTCCTCCTGATGGGTCTCTTCCTCTCCGACCTCCGCGAGCGGACCGGCGGGCTGACCGCACCGATCGCGATGCACGCGTGCTACAACGCCTACTCCATGGCGGGCGTCTGGCTGGCCCGCGGCGCGGGAGGTTGACCATGGCCGACGGATGGCTCGTCCGGGAGAAGGACGCCTGGGTGGCGACGACGGCGGTCGTCACGGGGCGGGTGGACCTGGCCCCCGGGGTGAGCGTCTGGTACGGGGCCTCGGTGCGCGGGGACGAGGCGCCCATCCGCATCGGCGCCGGGACGAACCTCCAGGACGGCTGCGTCGTCCACTGCGACCCGGGAGAGCCCCAGGCCATCGGGGAGGACTGCACCGTCGGCCACGGGGCGATCCTGCACGGGCTGGAGATCGGCGACCGCTGCCTCGTCGGGATGGGGGCGATCCTGCTGCAGAGGAGCGTGGTCGGCGACGAGTGCCTCATCGGCGCCGGGGCGCTGGTGACCGAGGGGATGCAGGTCCCCCCGCGGAGCGTCGTGATGGGGGTTCCGGGGAAGGTCGTGCGGAAGGTCACGGACGAGGAGGTGAAGGACTTCCTCGCCTCCGCGAAGGGCTACGCCGACCTCGCGACCCGGACCGCCGCGAGGATGCACTCGCGGATCTGCTGAGAGGATCCCGCCGCCCCGCGCCGGCGGTATCCTCGGGTCCATGGCCTCGCGCTTCTCCTTCCCGGTCGCGCGCATCGCCCGGATCCCGATCCGGGTCCACTTCCTCCTGCCGGCCGTGGCCGTCTACGCCGTCCTCACGACCCCCGGCTACACCCGGTGGGAGACCCTGCTGGCGCTGCTGTCCTTCTTCGGGGTGATGGCGGTCTCCGTCCTCCTCCACGAGCTGGGCCACGCCTTCGCCGGCCGCCGCCACGGGCTCCGCGTGGAGGGGATCCTGCTGTGGCCGCTGGGCGGGCTCTGCATGCTCCTGGATCGGCCCCGCTTCCCGCGCCACGCGCTCCATGTGGCGCTGGCGGGGGTCTCGGTTAGCGTTCTCCTGGGGCTGGCGGCGGGGGCCGCGATGTGGATCCGCGACGGCGCGCCGCCGGGGTTCCCGAGGCTCGCCCACGGGACGGACTTCCTCCGCACCGCCTGGGACCTCAACCTCGCGCTCGCCCTCTTCAACCTCCTCCCGGGGCTCCCCCTGGACGGCGGGGCCGCCCTGGAGGCGCTGCTCTGGAGGCGGCTCGGCCGCCCGCGGGCGCGGCTGGTCGTCCTCGTCTCCGGCGCCGTGATCGGGGTCGGGCTCCTGGTCGGCGGCATCGCCGACGACCAGATCCTCATGACCGCTCTCGGCGGTTGGACCCTGCACGAGGTCTGGAGCATGTACCAGGTCCTGCGCGAGACCGGGCTCGAGGAGGAGGCGCTCTTCGGAGTGCACGACTTCTCCGAGGGCCACACGAGCCTCGAGGCGAGCGCCCCGCCGCCGGACCGCGAGGAGCGGAAGAGGGCGAAGGCCGCCGAGAAGGCCCGACGAGGGGAGGAGAGGCGCACCTCCGTCGCCGTGAAGGAGAGCGAGGACGCCGCCGCGCGGCTCGACCGGCTGCTCGACCGCATCGCCGCCGAGGGGATCGCGTCGCTCTCCGCCGAGGAGCGGGAGTTCCTCGACGCGGAGAGCCGGCGGCTGCGGGGCCGGAAGGGGCGGTAGCCGGTCCGCCGTCTCCGCGAATCTCCCCTAAGATCCACCCCGTCCCGTCCGTCATCCCTCTGACGGGACCTGCGGGAGGAAGGACGACCGGTGGACGCGGAGAAGGAGCGCTGGGTGCGGGGGTGCCTCGAGCGGTTCGAGGGCCCGCTCCTCCTCTACGCCGGCCGCCTCCTCGGGGACCCCCACGGCGCGCAGGACGTGGTGCAGGAGGCCTTCGTGCGCCTGCTCTCCTCGGACCGCGCGGTCGTGGCCCCCCGGCTCCCGGCCTGGCTCTACGCGGTCTGCCGGAACCTGTGCATGGACCGGCGGCGGAGGGAGAGGGTGATGGAGCGGACGAACGCGGCCGCGCTGGACCTGCGATCGGGGCCCGGCGCCGACCCGGCGGATCTCGCGGCGGCCGGCGACGCGGCGGCGGCGGCGCTGCGGGCGCTGGGCGGCCTGCCGGAGCGCCAGCGCGAGGCGCTGCTGCTCCGCTTCCTGCACGGGCTCTCCTACCGCGAGATCGCCGAGGTGATGGACATCACCTCGAACCACGCCGGGGTCCTCCTGCACGCGGGGCTCCGGGCCCTGCGGTTTCGGATGGGGGTCGATGCCCCCGCCGCCGCGGGCCCGCTCCTGAGAGGAGCCGCGCGATGAGCGACCGCAGGGACGACCCGAGGCTCACGGCCTGGGCGCTGGGGGAGCGCGAGGCGCCCGACGCGCTCGGCGAGGAGGAGCGCGCCGAGGTCGATGCCATCCGCGCCGCGGCGGCCGAGGTGGAGGCCGCGCTTGCCGCGGCGCCGCTCCCGTCGCTCGACCCCGCCCACCGCGAGTCGCTCGAGGAGGCCATCCGCGAGGCCCGCGGCCCGGCGCCGGTCCCGGTGGCGGCGGAGCCCCGGGCGTTCACGGGGCTCTGGGTCGGGCTCCCGGCGGCGGCGGTGCTGGTGCTGGGGCTCGCGGTGGGGACCGGGGCAAACCTGGATGGGTTGACCGTCTCATACCCGAGCTACTCGGACCCGGGCCTCGATGGCCACCTGGAAGTCAGGTTTAGAGCTGCGGAGAATGCCGAGGTTCGTTTCCAGAGTTCCTCCATGCCACTGGCGAACGGCGGCGCCTACAACGCGGGCGAGGGCAAGGGCGGCCAGCAGCCCAACAGCAGCGTCTACGGCTTCGGCGGGGGCGGCGGCGGCGGCAGCCACCAGTACGCCGGGAACACCGGCGGCACCGGCCCCTACCCCTCCTACTCCACCTGGAACGGGACAGGCGGCGTCGGCGGGGCCACGGGCGGCATCCGGCCGTCCTCGGCGGCGACTGGGAACGGGAACCTCTTCTACAGCAAGGGGGTGGCCGGTGGAGGCGGGGGAGGGGGCGGCATCGCCCTGAAGTCCGCGGGCGAGATTCGTGCCCGCGGTCAGATCATCGCCGGGGGCAGGAATCCCGAAGAGGCGAAGCCTCCCTACTACTACGGCGGCGCCGGCGGTGGAGGCGGGGGCGGCTCCGTCGGGGACTTCGCGTTCGACACCCTTGCCATCGGTCCCGATGTGCACGTCACCGTCGTTGGGTCACTTCCCGCGACCCTGAATTCCCTGAGAGACGTCACGGTGAATCACGGAGTCGTCATTGTCGACAACACCTTCCAGGAACCCTCCACCGAGTCCTACGGCGTCATCGTGGAGAACGCCTTCGTCCGACCCCGCGGGGACGCGGCGCTCTCGACCTTCTCCATCGACGTGGACACGGCGGCCTACTCCATCCTCCGGCGCTGCCTGATGGAGCAGAACCGCCTCCCGCCCCCGGGCGTGGTCCGCCTGGAGGAGATGGTGAACTACTTCCCCTACGCCCTCAACGGCCCCGCGGGCCCCGAGCCCTTCGCCGTCACCGTCGAGGGGGCCTCCGCCCCCTGGCGCCCCGCGCACCGACTCGTCCGCATCGCGCTCAAGGGCCGGATCGTCGAGGAGGCCGAGCGCCCGGCCGCCAACCTCGTCTTCCTGCTGGACGTCTCGGGCTCCATGAACCAGCCGAACAAGCTCCCGCTCGTCAAGCAGTCCATCGCCCTGCTGGCCGGGCGCCTCGGCGCCCGGGACCGCGTGGCCTTGGTCGTCTACGCCGGGAACTCCGGCCTCGTCCTCCCCTCGACCCCCGGGGACCGGAGGGACGAGATCCTCGCCGCGCTCGAGCGCCTCGAGGCCGGCGGATCCACCAACGGCGGCGCAGGCATCGAGCTCGCCTACCAGGTCGCCGCCGAGAACCTCGTCCCGGGCGGCATCAACCGCGTCGTCCTCGCCACGGACGGGGACTTCAACGTCGGCGTCACCGACCAGGGGAGCCTCGTGCGCCTCGTCGAGGAGAAGGCGAAGTCGAAGGTCTTCCTCACGGCGCTGGGCTACGGGATGGACAACCTGAAGGACACCACGCTCGAGTCGCTGGCCGACCGCGGGAACGGGAATTACGGCTACATCGACTCCGTCGCCGAGGCCCGGAAGGTGCTCGTGGACATGGGCATGAGCACGCTCCACTGCATCGCCAAGGACGTGAAGATCCAGGTCGAGTTCAACCCGGCGAAGGTAGCGGCCTACCGGCTGCTCGGCTACGAGAACCGCATGCTCGCGGCGCAGGACTTCCAGGACGACGCGAAGGTTGCGGGCGAGATCGGCGCGGGGCATTCCGTGACGGCCCTCTACGAGGTCGTCCCCGCGGGGACGGCCGTGCCGGGCGCCGGGGTGGACGAGCTCAAGTACCAGCCGGTCGTCGGGGACCCGGGCGCGGCGGGGGAGGAGACCCTCACCGTGAAGCTCCGGTGGAAGGAGCCCGAGGGAGACGTCAGCACCCCCATGGCTGTGGCCTTCGCGGACGGAGGGGGGGCCTTCGATGGTGCTTCGGAGGACTTCCGCTTCGCCGCCGCCGTCGCGGAGTTCGGGATGCTGCTCCGAGACTCCGAACACCGGGGCGAGGCCTCCTTCGCCGCGGTCCGCGAGATCGCCGCCGGGGCGCTCGGCGACGACCCGGGCGGCTGGAGGCACGAGTTCCTCGGCCTCGTGGACCGGGCGGCGGGGCTGAAGCGGTAGGGGCGGGCGAAGCCCGCCCGGCCTCGCGCCAAGACAACGGCCCGGCGGCCTCCGGCCGCCCCTACGGAGGCACGATGGCGACGGCGTCGCCGGTGAAGACGGAGGCGAGCTCGGTGGGGGGGATCTCCACGAGCTTTCCGCCGCCGAGGGGGTCCGCGACGCGGTACCGGCCCTCCGACGTCTTCGCCAGCAGCACGACCGCGTGGCCGACGAGGAGTGATCCCCGGATCCCGAGGAGGCAGGGCATCGGGAACCCGTCGAGATCCGCCACCTTCAGCCCCTCCATCGCCCGGACACGGAGCGGACTCCCCTCCTTCCGGAGCTTGAGGATGAGCCCCCGCACGAACCGCGGCGTGGTCGTCCCGCGGTAGGGCAGTGTCAGGCACAGCTCCGCCATCTCCCGCTCGGTCGAGCGGATCCCGTGGGCGGTGAGGAGGTTCACGCAGGAGGCGGCCCCGCAGGACCAGCCCGTCGTCTGGGCCTGCACCGGGCCCGGGGGCGGGTGGGAGGAGAGGCCGGGGAGCGACCACGCGTCGAAGGCGAGCCAGAGGTGGAGCGCCGAGTAGAGCGCGACGATGCCCGAGAGCCACCGGAGCGCCCGGACCGTCTCCGGCCGCGGAACCCGCGTCGCCGCGAGCCCGAGGAAGAGCAGGAGCGTCGGGAGGAAGTAGGCGAACTCGAGGTAGAGGAGCGGCGAGAGCACCATCCAGAGCGGGAGACGCGACGAGTTCCAGCGCACGACGCCGATGAGCGCGAGCGTGACGGCGAGCGCCGCCGCGGAGACGGCCTCCCCCTGCCCCTTCCCGAGACGGCGGCCGAGGATCCCGCCGAGCCGCCAGAACCCCGCGGCGGCCGCGAGGCAGGCGAGCGCCGCGAGGGACCCGTAGACGACCTCCACCTCAGGCCCCGGCCAGGAGGTCGGGCCCGCGGGAGGTTCCGATGCGATCGGCGCCGGCGGCGACGAGCGCCAGCGCCTGCTCCCTCGTCCGGATCCCGCCCGACGCCTTGACGCGGCATCGCCCGCCGGCCGCTTCCCGGAGCAGCCGGACGTCCTCCACCGTGGCGCCGCGCGGGCCGTAGCCCGTCGAGGTCTTCACGAAGTCGAGCCCGGCCTCCACCGCGCAGGCGGCCGCCCGGCGGATCTCGTCCTCCGTGAGGAGCCCCGTCTCCAGGATGGCCTTCAGCACCGCCTCCGGCACCGCGCCGCGCATGGTCGTGAACTCGGAGAGCACCGCGTCCCAGTCCCCGTCCTTCGCCGCACCCGGGTGCATGACGAAGTCCACGTCCGCGGCGCCGCGGCCGAAGGCGCGCTCCGCCTCGAAGGCCTTGGCGTCGGCGGAGGTCGTCCCGTGGGGGAATCCTGCGGTGGTGACCAGGGCGACGGGGTGCCCTTGGAGCACCGAGACGGCCTCGGGGACCCGGCTCGGGACCACGCAGACGCCCACGAACCCCAGCCGCAGGCCCTCCTCGCAGTGGGCCCGGACCTCGGAGGATGTCGCCTCCGGCCGCAGCAGGGTGTGCTCGATGAACAACCGGAGATCGGGTGCCTGCATGGAGCGCAGTCTAGCACCCGTATTTCCGCCGCCCGCCGTGGCGGGGGCCGCGAGAATCCGCGGTCCCTTGAAGGACAGCAACTCCGCGCCCATGACGGCAGCGACGCTGCGCAGGTTGCTGGCCGCGGCCCGCCGCGCCCGGAAGTCGGCCTACGCACCCTACTCCCGCTTCCGGGTGGGCGCGGTGCTGCTTGCCGGGGACGGGCGCGTCTTCGCGGGCTGCAATGTGGAGAACGCCTCCTCGGCGAGTTCGCTCTGCGCCGAGCAGTCGGCGGTGGTCCGCGCGGTCGGGGAGGGCGCCCGGGAGTTCCGCGCCATCCTCGTGCTCACCTCCGCGCCCGCGCCCGTCGCCCCCTGCGGACGGTGCCGGCAGGTGCTGGCCGAGTTCGCGGGCGACCTCCGCGTCGTCATGGCCACCACGGGCGGACGGCGCGAGGAGGCGCTCCTCTCCGCGCTCCTCCCGCGCCCCTTCCGGAGGCCGTGATGGCCCGGGCCCCGCGGGCGAAGGGCGGCGAGAGGGCGGCGGTAGACCGCGCGGCGGCCGCGCTCCGGGAGAGGGCCGGGGGGCCTCTGGACGCAGTCTGCATCCTCGGGTCCGGCATCGCGGGCCCGACGCTGGAAGGAGCGGTGCGGCTTCCGCTCGAGGAGATCCCCGGCCTCCCCGCCCCCTCGGTCGAGGGCCACGCGGCCTCGGCCTCGGTGGGAAGCATCGCCGGTCTCCGGGTTCTCGTCCTCGAGGGCCGCGTCCACCTCTACGAGGGGCGCACGCCCGCCGAGGTCGTCCGCGCCGTCCGGGCCGCGGGGGCGGCCGGGGCGCGCCTGCTGCTGGCGACCAGCGCCGCGGGCGGCGTGGCCTCCTGGATGAAGCCCGGGGACCTGCTCGTGCTGGCGGACCACCTCGACCTCGGGCGCGGCGACCCGGCGGCGGGGGAGGAGGACGCCTTCGGACCCAGGTTCGTCCCCATGGCCGGGGCCTACGACCCGGCGCTGCGCCTCGCGGGGCTCGCGGCGGCGCGGGCAGCCCGCGCGACGGCGGCGGAGGGCGTCTACGCCTTCGTCCGGGGCCCCGCCTACGAGACCGCGGCCGAGGTGCGGATGCTCCGGGCCATGGGGGCCGACGCGGCGGGGATGTCCACGGTGCCCGAGGTGATCGCCGCCCGCCGCCTCGGGATGCGCGCCTTCGGCCTCTCGGTGATCGCGAACCTCGCGGGCGGCCCCGGGGACGACCACCGGGAGGTGCTGGCCCGCGTCCGATCCCGCTCCGCCGCGGTGACGGCCTCGCTCGACGCCGTCCTCGCCGCCTTCGCCGGGGGGGACCGCGGGTGAGGGGCGCGGCCTCCGCGCTGGCCCTCCTCGCGGCGCTCGCCGCCGCGGCCCGGGCCGCCGAGGTCCCGGAGGACGTCCGCCGGCGGCTCGCCGACCCCGACCCCGACGTGCGGACCACGGGCCTCCAGGCGCTCAAGGGCCGCGTGGACGAGGACGCGGCGAAGGTGGTCGTCCCCTTCCTCGACGACCGGGATCCCTACTGCCGGGACTACGCCTGCTGGATGCTGCTCGCCCGCGCGGCCGACCCGGCGGCGGTGAAGTGGATCGTGGAGAAGGCCCCCCGCGTCTCGTCGGCGGCCGGGCGGCTGGCGGCGGCCGACGCGCTGGCGGCGTTGGGGGGGAAAGCGGTCCTCCCGGGCCTGCTGCGGATGGCGCAGGACCGGGACCCCCGCGTCCGGGAGACGGCGCTCGACGCGCTCGGGATGGCGGGGTCGCTCGCCGACCCCATGGTCGCGGCGCGGCTGGCGGCGGCGCTCTCGGACCCCTCGCCCGGGCCCCGGGCCGCGGCGCTCGAGGCGCGGGCGGCGCTGAAGGACCCGGATCTGCAGGTCCACGTCCAGAAGGCCATCCTCGACCCCGATCCGTCCGTGCGATCCGCGGCGGTAGCCATCCTCTCGCGGACGGACCCGGCCGGGGTCCTCACCGGTTTCGAGCAGTTCGCAAGGGACGCGGACTGGGGCGTGCGGCTGGCCGCGGTCCTGGCGGTTCCGTCGCTCCCGGACCCGCCGCCGGTGGAGATCCTCGCGGGTCTTCTGGACGACCCGAGGATGCGCGTCGCCGACGCCGCCCACGACGCGCTCCGGGATCTCTCGGGGCTCGACCTCCCGCCGCTCCGGGGGGACTGGCTCGACTGGTGGGGGAGGACGCGGACCGCCTGGAAGGGGCGGAACCGCCGGTCCATGGGCGAGGGGGACCGGCCGACCGCGGCCACCTACCACGGGCTCGGGTTCCGCTCGAACGCGCTCCTGTTCCTCGTGGACCTCTCGGGCTCCATGGAGCAGCCGCTCGGAGCGGTGGACGCGCGGCCCCGCATCGCCGTGGCCCGGGAGGAGCTGGCGCGCACGCTCCACGCGCTCCCCGACGTGGCCTCGGCCGACCTGCTGGCCTTCATGCTGGCGCCGGCCCGGGCGCTGGGGAAGGTCCAGCCCCTGGGGGGGGGCACGCGGGAGAAGATCATCCGGTGGTTCGAGAAGCAGGACCGGGGACGGCGCGGGGACCTCGGCGGGGCGCTCGCCGCCGCGCTGTCCGACCCCGAGGCGGACACCCTGATCCTGCTGGGCGACGGAGGCGCCTCGGCCGGGGACTGCGTCTTCCGGGAGCGCATCCTGGAGCGGGTGCGGCAGGGCCTCCGGCTCCGGCCCAAGGTGATCCACTGCGTCGCCTTCGGGAGCCGGCCCTCGGAAAGGCAGTTCCTGGAGGAGATCGCCGGGCTCGGGGGGGGGCGATGCGTGGAGAGGTAGCCGGTTTCGCCTTGACCTCCTCTCGATCGGTCCGCTACCCTCCCGGCCGAGGCATGCGGGAAGCGAACACCGACGCACGATCGCCACGGTCGCTCCATCGGCGATGACCGAGCGGGCCGCGGCTCCTCCCGGAGAGGGGGGGGGCCGCGGCTCGTTCCCATTCCCGGGGGGATCCCGGGGGGCAGGGGCCCCGCGGGCGCGGGGCGAAAGGAGGTCTCGAGGATGACGCGCGGCCGCGTGAAGTGGTTCTCGGACCAGAAGGGCTTCGGGTTCATCCAGCAGACGGAGGGGCCCGACGTCTTCTGCCATTTCTCGGCCATCCAGGCCGAGGGGTTCAAGACGCTCAAGGAAGGCCAGGAGGTCGAGTTCGAGGTGATCACGAGCGACAAGGGCCCGCGCGCCTCGAACGTGCTGCCGGTGGAGTGACGCGGTCGTCGTAGCGGCGGAGCTTGCTCCGCCGGTTCCCGGTAGCGGCGGAGCTTGCTCCGCCGGTTCCAGTCGTTCGCCGTTCCGGACGCCACGGGGGGCAGGGCTCCCCGGGGCGTCCTGATTCCCGCCCCGGATGCCGATGGATAGGGGGTGCGCTACCTCTTCCTGAAGATCACCGTCGTCCTCGTGGAGATGGCGGGGCTGCTGTCCCTCCTGGCGGGCCTCGGCCTCGCCCTGCTGGCGGTCAAGGCCTGGGGCCCCGGCGGCTCCATATACCAGGCGAAACTGCTCCTCCCCGACGGGAAGACCCTCTCCTTCGCCGAGGTCCCCCTCCTGCGCTTCATGTCGCTCGCCCCCGGCGTCGGCGCCTTCCTCCTCGGCGTGCTCATGATCGGCGTGGGCCAGCTCTGCGAGGTGGTCCTCAAGATCGAGGCGGCGGTGCGGGGGAAGAAGGAAGAGTAGGGGCGGGGCTCGCCCCGCCCGGCTGGGGACGAGGCTAACCTCCCACGGCCAGCGCGGCGTCCCGGGGGTCCTGCCAGGTCCTGTTGTCCGGGTGCGCCTTCAGCACGGACCCGGCCCCGGGGCGCTTCCGACCTTCCTGGGCGAGCAACTGCAGGGCGAAGCGGACGTCGTGCCAGATGTGGTGGGCGGTCCAGAAAGCCACCCTCAGGACCTGCGACCGGCTCCGCCGGACCTCGCGGAAAAGCTGCGGCAGACGCTGGGGCTTCCGGAGGGAGAGCAGCTCGATCCCCAGGAAGTTCCCCTCGTCGTCGTACTCGACGACCGCGCTCCCGCCGTCGAAGGCCCTCGTCCGGGTCGCGCGCTCGCCGCGCTCCGGGATGACGATGTAGACGGCGTGGATGGGGTCGCGGAGCCCCCTTGCCCGTTCGGGTGGCGCCAGGGTCACGAGGACCCTCCCCGCGGGCATGGCGTCGGAGGGATCGAGCCGCCACTGCCAGGTCTCGGCGGTCTTCGGGCGGGCTGCAGGACGAGCGTTGGTCATTCGGTGGGGAACAGGGAGACGACCTGCACCCTGCCGGGGAGGATACCATCGCCCGGTTCGACGACCTCCAGGATGACCGTGAAGCGGTGAGTCCTGCCCAGGGGGTCCTTCAGTCGGACCCACCTCTTCACCCGCCCCGGGTTCTCCTTGTCTTCCCGGTCGGGCCGGCCCGCATTGGGCAGGCGGACCGAGCGGACGAACTCATCGAGGGGGACGCCCAGCGGGGTCACGCGGTGGAAGAACTTCATTCTCCCCGCCGGGTCCACGAACTCGACCACGACCCCGGGGCCCACCGGGGCGAGAGGGGTTCTGCTCCCTCGTTGCCGTCGGCGGGAATGGCCTCGTCCCACGGTCGTCGAGCCTACCCCTCGATCGCCGGGGGTTCACTGCGGATCCGTGGACGCCGTTGTCGGGGAAGTCCCGGCGCAGGCCCCTGCCCGTGAGAGCGGGGGGCCTTGCAGGGTTGCACGCCCGCGATAGGATCGCGGGCTGGGCAGCGCTCACGGCCCGAGGGGGTGCGCCATGCGACGCGGGATCCCGTCGTTCCAGGTGTTCCTTGCATCGGCACTCCTCTGTGCCGGCCCGACCCTGGCGAAGTCCCGGGTCGACGGATTCTCCCCGTATCCCCGAAGGGCGCCTCCGGAGGACCGGCAGGCCGTCCTCGACGGGAACCTGGCGTTCGCCCTGGACCTCGACGGGCAACTCCGCAGGGAACCCGGCAACCGGGTCTTCTCCCCCCTCAGCGTCTCGGCCGTGGTGGCCATGCTGGCCGCGGGAGCGCAGGGAGAGACGCGGGAGCAGCTCGCATCGACGCTGCACCTCGACCTCACCGCCGGGGCCCTCGATAGGGCCATGCAATCCGTCCTCGCGGGTCTCGGGCCGGGCGCGGGCAGCACGGTGCAGCTCGACGTGGCCAACGGCCTCTGGACGGACCGCCGCCTCCCGGTGAGGCGGGGCTTCGTCCGGTCCCTGCGCTCCCGCTACGGCGCGCTGGCAGGCTCCCTGGACTTCGCGTTGGATCCCGAAGTCGCCCGGGAGGAGATCAACCGATGGGGGTCGAGGATGACCCACGACCTGATACCGGAAGTCCTGCACCCGGGTGCTGTCGATTCGCAGACGGCCTTCATCGTTGCCAACGCAGTGTACTTCGGAGGGAAGTGGGCGGAACCGTTCCTGCTGGACACGACGCAGACCTACCCGTTCGCGCGGGCGGAGGGATCCGAGGTGGACATTCCCCTCATGCATGTGCGGGGGACCTTCGGTGCGTTGATGCGGCCGGGCTTCGTAGCCGTCGACTTCCCCTACGAAGGCGAGGAGTACTCCATGACGATCCTGGTGCCCGAAACGCCGGACGGGCTGCCGGTGCTCGAGCAGGCGATGACCCCGTCGACCTTCGCGGGCTGGGTCGAGAACCTCTCGCCCGAGTACCTGATGGTCTTCCTCCCGCGCTTCGAGATCACCTCTGACCTCGACCTCATCGAGCCGATGCTGTCCCTGGGGGCGACGGACGCCTTCGACCCCGACCGGGCTGACTTCTCGGGAGTGGCGGGGTCGCCGGGGGACATCTACCTGTACCTGCTCCGCCAGCAGGCGCGCATCCGCGTGACCGAGGAGGGCACGGAGGCGGCGGCGGTGACCGTGGGAGGCGGCCTCGCCTTCTCCTTCGAGCCCACGCCCCTGGTGGTGGACCGGCCATTCCTCTTCGTCCTCCGGCACCGTCCTACGGGGACGATCCTGTTCCTGGGACGCGTCGAGGATCCGTCGCAGTAGGGGCCCGCCGCCGGCTCCACCGCCCGGCGCCCGGGGAGGGATGCGCCCGATTCGGCGCCGGGCTCCCTCCGAGGGGTTCACCGGCACGAACTACCTGGACCCCGCCCTTGCCCCCCTTCTCCAGCCGGATCCTTGAGGCGGAGGAGGACCCGCCTCCTACCTACACCGGCATCCCCGTGATGACCGCCTCCACGACGAGGCGGCCGCCGACCACGCCCTGGGCTTCGAAGACGGCGCGGCGGGGGCGGATGTCGGTGACGCGCGACATCAGGATCAGGCGATCCCCGGGGACGATCGTCCCGCGGAACTTCACCCCGTCCACGCCGCCGAAGCCGAAGAAGCGCCGATCCTCGGGGTACACGGTCTTGAAGTAGAAGGTGCAGAGTTGCGCCAGCGCCTCCACGGAGAGGACGCCCGGGAGGATGGGGCGGCCGGGGATGTGCCCCCGGGTCCAGAACTCGTCGGCCCGGACGTCCCGGGAGCCGACGGCGATGCCCCGGTCGCGGTCCAGAAGGTGGACCCGGTCGAGGAACGCCATCTCGAACCGCTGGGGGACCTTCTCCTCCAGCGCGGCGCGGTCGAAGGCGACCTTCGAGAGATCCAGCGAGGCGGGATCGACGATCAGGGCCGGCGGCATGGGGGGGTCCTCCCGGGGGGCGCGGGGATTCTGGGGTAACCTCCGCGGGGCCCGGGAGCGAAAAGCCCTCCCGGGGTCCCCGGCCACCGATAGGATCTGGCCCGTCCCTTCGCAGGCGGGGCGCGTCCCCGAGGAGGCCCCCATGGGGCTCGCATCCCGGCTTCTCATCCGGAGTCTCGGCGCGGCGGCGCTGGCCGCCCTGTCGTCGCTCGCCCCGTCCGCCCGGGCCGAGGGCCCCGCGGAGGCCGGGAAGGGCGGCGTCTTCCCGGCCGTCGCGGAGGTCACCAAGGAGGACGAGGCCAAGGCCCTCCTCCAGGAGCTCCAGAACGCCGCCAACGGCGCCGACGAGAAGAGGCTGCTCGCGGCGCTGCGGCCGCTGGTCGGGAAGCGGCACAGGACCTTCGTGGCCGACCTCAAGAAGCTCGCCGCCCACAAGAGCGGCGAGGTCGCCGTGGCGGCCGTGGAGGCGCTCGGGAGCCAGGGGGACAAGGGGGTCGCCCCGCTTCTGAGCCGCATCGTCGCGCTGGAGGTCCGCGAGCGGGGGATCCTGCTTGGGGGGACCCTCAAGGCGGCCGCCATCGAGGCGCTCGGGCGGCTCGGCGTGGCGGGCTCCTTCGACGCCGTGAAGAGGCTCGCCGAGGCCATGCTCCGGGACCCGGAGATGCGGAACCGCTACGCCCCTCCGATCCTCCGGGCCTCCGTCCGCTACTTCGGCCTGACGAAGGAGAAACGGGCGGTATCCTTCCTCATCGAGCACGTGGACGAGCCGAAGCCCGCGGACCCGTCCTCGGGGACGAACCCGCCGGAGTCCTACTGGAAGGCGCGGCACGAGTGCTGGGGCGCGATGCGGTGGGACGTGGGCTGGGCCCTGAAGGAGATCACGGGGAAGGAATTCGAGACGACCCGCCGCTGGACGAGGTGGTTCGACGAGGAAGGCAAGAAGCAGGGCATGAAGTAGGCAGGGGCGGGGGGACGGAGCCGGCTTGAGGGTCACCTTCCACGCGGGCGCCTGGGGGACGGACCACCTCTTCCAGGCCCTGAACTCGATCGCCGGAGCGCGCCTGCGCTCCGTCGAGGTCTACGCCGACGTGGCCACCGCCTACGAGGGCAAGGCGGACGAGTTCCTCTTCTTCCTCGACAAGGCCGGGCTCTCGCTGGCGGGGGCCTACGGCGGGGGCGTCTTCACGGACCCCCAGTTCCGCGAGTTCGACGTCGAGGCGGCGCGCAACGCCGCCCGCTGGCTCCGGGAGGCCGGGGGGTCGATCCTCATCCTCCAGGGCGGCGAGGGGACCGGGGACGCCAAGCGCGACCTGCAGGTCGCCGCGTCGGTCGCCAACGCCGTGGGGCAGGCCTGCCGCGAGGAGCGGGTCGAGTTCTGCTACCAGCCCCACATCGGCACGGTGGTCTTCCGCGAGGACGAGGTGCGCTCCTTCTTCCACATGACGCACCCGGAGAACGTGGGGATCTGCCTCGACACGGGCCACCTCGCCGAGGCGGGCGTGGACGTCGTGCCCTTCATCGTGGACCACGCCGCGCGGATCAAGGTCGTCCACCTCCGGGACCTCCGGCGCAAGCCCGTGTTCGTCGGCGGGCCCTTCGCCAACGCGGGGAAGGGGACGGTCCCGCTCCCGGCCGTGGTGGGGGCGCTTCGCGCCCAGGGCTACGCGGGCTGGCTCGTGGGGTTCGCCGACGACCCGCGGGAGGACCCGGCGAAGAGCGCGAAGGAGTTCGCCGCCTACGCCTCGGGGAAGCTCGGGCTGAGGCTCTAGGAGTGGCGGCGGCGCTGAAGCGCCGCCTCGACGCGCTCGTCGCCTCCTTCGACGCATCCTCCATCGACCCCGACCCGCTGGGGATCGTCCGCGGGTACCGCGGCCCGGACGACCTCGAGGTGGCGGGGATCCTCTGCGCGGGGCTCGCCATCGGTGGTGTCCAGGTCATCCTCCGCTCCGCCCGCACGGCGCTCGCGGCGCTGGGGCCCCGGCCCGCAGAGGGCCTCGCGGGGGCGACGGACCGCCACCTCCGCCGCGCCTACCGGGGATTCCGCCACCGCTGGGTGGACGGGGACGACCTGGCGGCCTTCCTCTCCGCGGTGCGCCGGGTCCGGGAATCCCGCGGCTCGCTCCGCGACGCCTTCCTCGCCGGGGACACCGGGGGGGAGGCCATCGAGGGGGGGATGGAGGCGCTCGCCGGGGCGCTCCGCGCCGCGGACCCGGGGTTCGCCCGGAGGGGGGCGGCGGCCTTCGTCCCGGCGCCGTCGGGGGGGAGCGCCTGCAAGCGCCCCGCGCTGTTCCTGCGCTGGATGGTCCGGGACGACGGCATCGACACGGGTGCGTGGAAGGAGGTGGACCCGGCGCGGCTCGTGCTGCCGCTGGACACGCACCTCGAGCGCTTCTCGCGGGGCCTGGGCCTGCTCCACCGCAGGACCCCCGACTGGAAGGCCGCGCTGGAGGCGACGGCGGGGTTCCGCAGGCTCTCCCCCTCGGACCCCCTCCGCTACGATTTCGCCCTCTGCCGCCTGGGGATCCTCGACCTCTGCCCGCCCGGCCACTCTGGTCGATGCCGGGCCGGAAGGGTCCACGGGGTCTGCGAACGCGGACTCGTGCCGTCGGCTACTTCCCCCGCATGACCTCCGTCGTGAGGTCGAGGACGGCGTCCACGTTCTTCCCGGCGGCGGCCCAGTCCACCTTCGCGCGGCGGAAGGAGGCGAGGTCGGCGACGCCGGGCCCGGGCCTGGTCCCGGGCCGCACGGGGATGGACGCGTAGGAGGAGGCGCTGAGCGCGGCCTCGGTGGAGGGGGAAAGGAGCCAGTCCGCGAGCCGCCGCGCGTTCCCCGGGTGCGGCGCTCCCCGGACGACCGACACGGTCACCGGGAGGACGAAGGTCCCGACCTCCTTCTCCCCCTGGTCGGGGAAGACGCGCTCCACGGGCTCGCCCGCGACCTTCCGCGCCGCGAAGTCGTCGGTGTCCGTAAACCCGAAGGCCCGGGCCCCGCGGCCGACCTCCCGGGCGAGGGACCCGTTCCCCGACGCGAAGGAGGTCCCGTTGGCGGCCATGGCGCGGAACCAGGCCTCGAAGGGCCCCGCGCCCAGCGCCTCCCGCAGCGCCGCCATGTGGGAGAGGGTCGTCCCCGCGACGGGCCGGGCGAGGGAGGCCCTGCCCGTCCACGAGGGGCCGGCGAGGTCGCGGTAGGAGGAGACCTTCCGATCCCCGAGGGAGGGGGCGTGGACGATGAGGATGCGGGCGCGGAGCCCGTTCGCGGCCCACCGTCCCCCGGGGTCCTTCCACTCCGCGGGGATGTCCGCCGCGGAGGGCGAGGCGTACGCCTGGAGGATCCCCCGCTCCGCAAGGCGCTCCGCCCACATCGGCTCGTTGTTCCAGAAGACGTCCGCGCGCGGCGCCTTCCCCGGCGCTCCCTCCTCGAGGAGCCGGTTGGCGAGGCCCACGGTCTTCGCCGCCTCCGTGTCGCCCACGAGGTCCACGCGGACGCCGGACTCCGCCTCGAAGCGCCTCGCGAAGTCCTGGGCGATCTCCTCGTCCACCGAGGTGTAGAGCGTGACCGAGGGCCCCTCGGGGGGCCGCCGGAGCGCGAGCCAGAGCCCGGCGCCCAGCAGCGCAGCCAGCAGCAGGAACGGCCAGGCGCGGCGCCCCATGGCTCACCCCTTCCTGTAGGGACCGGCGTCGATCCCCAGCGCCCGCATCTTCCGGTGGAGGTTCGGCCGCGTGATCCCCGCGGCCCGCGCCGCGCGGGCGACGTTCCCCCCCGAGCGGCGGAGCAGCTCGTCCACGAGGATCCTCTCGAAGCGCCGGACCGCCTCCTCCAGCGTGAGGTCCCCGCCGTCCTCCGCGGCGCCGGGGAGGCCGCGGGCCCCGGATTCCGCGCGGAGCCACGCGCGTGGATCCCCGGCCGCCGCCGCGGGGGGCCGGGGCGGGGCGGAGGGTGCGGGGCCCGGGGAGCCCGTCGCCAGCGCCCGGACCGTCGCGGGCCCGCCGCCGCCCCGGTCCCTCGCCGCGAGCGCCCGGTCCAGCGCCCCGGCCACGTCGTCGGCCCGCAGCGGCTTCCGCACGTAGTCCGCGGCCCCGGCCCACAGCGCCCCGGTGGCGTCCTCCACGCTCGCGTAGCCCGTCATCATGAGGACCGGGACCCGCGGGTCGGCGGCGCGGATCCTCTCCAGCACCTCCCGGCCGCCCATGCCGGGGAGGCGCACGTCCAGCAGCACGGCGTCGGGGCGGAAGGAGGCGAAGCGGTCGAGCCCGCCCGGCCCGTCGGCCGCGGTCTCCACCTCGAAGCCGCGGCGCAGGAGCGCCCTCCGGAGGAAGAACCGCATGCTCTCCTCGTCGTCGATGACCAGGACGCGGGGCCGTGGCGCGCTCATGCGGCTCCTCCCCTCGGCGCCCCCGCGGGCGGCAGCCGCACGGTGAACACCGCTCCCCCGGCGGGGTCGTTCCCCGCCTCGATCGCGCCCCCGTGGGCCCGGACGATGCCGTGGGAGACGGCCAGCCCGAGGCCCGTCCCCTCCGGCCCCCGGGTGGTGAAGAAGGGTTCGAAGATCCGAGGCAGCGCCTCCGCCGGGATCCCGGGCCCGGTGTCGCGGACGCGCAGCACGCACCAGCCGTCCTCCACCGCGGTCGCGGCCTCGACGCGGCCCCCGGCCGGGGTGAAGGCGACCGCGTTCGCCAGGAGGTTGAGCGCCACCTGGTGCAATTCCGAGGGGTCGGCCGGGACCCGCGGCGCGCCGCCGTCGGTGACCGAGACCGCGACCCCCTTGCGGTCCGCCTCGGGCTGGACCAGCGCCGCGGCGTCGCGGAGCAGCGCCGCCGCGTCCACGGCCTCGACGCCGGGCTCCCGGGGGCGGGCGAACCGGAGCAGGTTCCCGGTCACGGAGCAGCCGCGGCGGGCGGTTCGGAGGACCAGTTCCCAGGCCTCGCGCGCCTCCCCGTCCGGGGCGTCCTGGAGTGCGTCCTCGGCGGTGCCGAGGATCCCGCCCAGCAGGTTGTTGAACTCGTGGGCCACGCCGCCGGCGAGAGAGCCCAGGCTCGCCAGCGTCTCGGCGCGGACGAGAGCGGCACCCTTCTCCCGGACGCGCCGCTCGAGCCCCTCGTTGAGTGCCCGCACCTCGGCGGTCGCCCGCTCCACGGCGGCGGCCATGCGGTTGAGCCCCGCCGCGAGGTCGGCCACCTCCCGGCTCCCGCTCTCCTCGACGCGGTGGGAGAGGTCCCCCGCGGCGAGCCGCTCCGCCCCCTCGGCGATGCGCCGCACGGGGCGCAGGACCGCGCGGTCGAGAAGGAAGGCCTGGAGCCCGAGCAGCGCGGCCAGGAGTCCCAGAAGGAGGAGCGAGGAGGAGAGCGCCACCGACGCCGCCGTGCTCCGCCCCGCCGTCTCCTGGAGCCCGCGGAGCGTCTCCTCCAGCCGCGCCATCCGCGCGTCGCTCCGCCGCCGCACCTCGGAGGCGAGGACCCGGGCGTTCTCCCGGGAGAGGTCGCCCACCTCGGCGGCGGCCTTCCCGACGAGCCCGCGGATCGCGGCCGGGTCCCCGGCCACGAGCTCGAAGGGGAGGTCCTCGAGGTCCCGCGTCCACCGGCCCACGAGGTGGTCGGTCCCCGCGCGCAGGACCTCCGAGGTCCGGTCGAGGTCCTCCCGGCGCGCCGCCGCGGTCTCCTCCAGCGCGCGGGCGACCAGGCGCTCGTCCTCGGCGGCCATGCGGCCGCGGAGCCAGGGGGCGTGGACGAGCCAGACGAGGAACCCCCCGCCCATGAGGACGGCGCCGAACAGGAGGGCTGCCAGTGTCCGGAGGCCGGGGAGGCGCCGAGGACCGGGGGACTCGAGGCGCATGCTACCTCCCTCCCGCGACGCCCGCGAACTCGTCCGCCGCGGCCAGCAGCGGGAGCGGGATCTCGAAGGCGCTCCGCCGCGCGGCCTCGAGGTTGAGGACGACGCGGTAGGAGCGGGGGCGGGAGACGGGGATCGCCCCGGGGTCCTCCCCGCGGAGCGCGCGGAGCGCCGGCACGACCGAGGAGCGCCCCACGGCGCGGAAGTCCACGGTGACGCAGACCGCGGCCGCGGTCCGGGAGGCCGCGGGCGCGGTGGCGAGCACCGGGCGCCCCA